>ENA-OQAB01000018-OQAB01000018.1-human-gut-metagenome-genome-assembly--contig:-NODE-18-length-124335-cov-30.147213_pt1 | contig 124335 bp, 127 predicted proteins | sample MGYA00242490_ERZ504517 | MGnify/ENA primary metagenome ERZ504517 (study PRJEB26092, sample SAMD00036298) | human gut metagenome | host: Homo sapiens | study: EMG produced TPA metagenomics assembly...
CGGTTCCCTCAAATCGATGAGCCAACCCCTCAACCGCAACGCGCATAGCCAACCTTTCACGAGGCAATCACCTTACCGACGCACCCTTGCCAATCATTTGTAGTCCCCTAATTGCAGCCACGCAACACCCACCCTACCTCATTTGTGTATATGTGGAATGTAATGTTCAATGCAGTACGCGATGAGGTATGAAAACGGTTAATCGGCAACAAGCATTCCTGACGTTACAAACCAGCCCGTGTAAGAGGAACGAACGCATAGAACTCCCACCGTCCATGCTCCTGCGTGGTGTAGATTTGACCTCCATATGCGGCAAGTTCGTCGGACAGTTGGCTCAGACCATGGCCTCCCGGCAAATTTTCCTGTGTTTCGGCATGATGATCATTGACTTCTGTGATTTCAATCGAAGCACGTTTGACCAGTACGGAAACATTGTATTCGTCATCACATGTCGCATGACGGGAAATATTCGCGTAAACCTCTTTGATCAGCCGAATGATGATGGCAGACAAATCGGCGTCGACATCTGCGGGAGATTCCAAAACGCTTACTTGGCTTGTTCCCTTGAAACGCATAGATTCAAGTGCCTTGCCATTACGCTCCATCTCCTGTCGGATACGACATACGAGGTCGGCGTCCTGCCCGGACTGTGCAACCTGATCCGCATGATCACCCCCTTTGATGTAGTCGATCACATGATGGACGTTCTGTAATGCGGAAACGATATGGTCGTTGGTCTGCTTCCACTGCGCGGCGTCGGGATTGTTTTCATCGAGCATCTGCTGCTGTGCCTGCAGGGAAGCGAGGGACAAATCCGACGTCACCGCATCATGCATTTGGCTGACGATTTCGGCGTCGCGTTTCAACCGTGCGTTGTCGTATTGCGCGCGTTCAGCGGCCCATTGCGCCTGAGCTTTCTCCCCGTGCTTTCGTAATGCGGTGCCGAACATCGCGACCAACATGAACATGATGACGAACACCGGATAAGCGCGGAAATTATATCCGGGTCCGTTGAAAAGCGTTGTCTCCGCTGCTTGGCTGAGGGATATTTCAAGAGCCAGACCCAAAGCGTAAAGATCATTGGTCTCGTAAGACAGTATGCCAAGCGAAAACAGCACGCCGTAGAGGCCGCACTCATTATCGTATCCCCCGAAAACGTAATCCGTCACCTGCAGAAGCACAAAACAGATAAGCGGGCATGCTCGCGGGTAGAAGAGCGTGAGCAATGCAAGTACGGCATGTATTACGTTCACTACCTGTGCTGACGTTGGTTGCTGGTAGCTCAGTGTCGTCCAAATCAGCAGATATTCCCATACGAGCACGAGAAGAAGACGGAAAGGATGCTGGAAAAGCTTGAATTTCGCAAGAAACGACTGTACCGACGTGATTGGTGTTCTACTCATGATTGTTCATCCAAATGGCGATTGCCTGCCGTTGGGTATTGCAGTGCAGACGTTGAACGATATTCTGCATATGTTTGCGGACGGTTGCTTTTGCTATATGAAGTCGGTCGGCGATTTCGTCGTCGGTCAAGTATTCTTCGGCGCACAAGTGCATGATGGTTTCCTGTGTGACGGTGAGGGTCGGCTTGAGCGCAGACCGGTTTTTGAGCTGTATATGGGCGACGAGCGGGGTTTCGAAACCGTCCATGGTCTGCCCTCGGACGATGCGCGGAATGCATTGGGTGAATTGTTCGCTGCTGCTTTTGTCAACAAGTCCTTGCGCTCCAGATTCGATGGCACTGTTTCGGTATCGGTTGAGGCTGAAACTGGTCATGGCCAGAATGGGCGTGCTATTGTTGATGAGGCGTATACGTTTGCAGATGTCTGGTCCTTGCAAGCCCTCGAGCGACATGTCGAGCAATATGATGTCGTATTGGTTTCCGTACGCTCTGCACAGTGACAGAGCTTTCGTGCCGTCGGTGACGTCGTCGGCGACGTAGGCGTTGGGGAGTGCTTTGCTGAGCAGTGCAGTGAGCGCTTCGATGGCCCGCTTGTCATTGTCGACCATGAGAATACGCGGATGAACAACGATGTGACTCATCTACACACTCCTTGCTTGATGAAACGCAGCGAAAACGTATTCACTGGCACCACTTTACGAGAGGATGGGGGCAACTCGAAGACAAAGTGATCTGAGGATTTGACGATAGCAAAGCGGTATTAGTTGAAGAGCGGTATGGGACTGATACTGGAACAAGTAATATTACAACTATTGTCCCGATAAGGATGTCATTCATATTTACCTTCCTAAGACGTCATGCTTCACCGTACATCAGGATGATGAAATGTATGAAGTGAGTCATACGCAATATGTGTATCTTTTATGCGCAAAATGATGAAAAAAATTTTTTATTGGGAAAAATACTCAATTTGAGTATCGTCAGTTTTTCTTTGAGCAGCATTCCTCGCTATATTGTCCTCGGTCATTCTTAAAGGAAGGAAGAAAAATGAAAAAGGAAACGCTTTCTATGCTTTCTGGATGTGCGGCTTTTGCCATGGTGTTCAGTTTGGGGGCACCTATGGCCCAAGCGGCTGCGGGCAACATAGATAACGCAAGAATCAATGGATCTTGGAATTATTCGTGGACAAAATCTACTGCGAGTGTATGGGCGAGGAAACCTGCATATACAGGGTATGCGCAGGCGTGCCAAGACGGTGTTTGCTTCACCGGACATACGACGCAACGTATACAATCAACGACTGCTGTAGCATACGGTAGCGCGAGCAATCATACTGATAGCGCCAGAGTGTGGGGCTGATGGCAGATGCCGCATCGATTTCGGATTATTCCTCTAATTAGCGTAGTTGGCTTGACGTTGTCATTGATGTCTTGCGCGTCTATCGTAGATGGACAAAAAGGTGAGGAAGTTGAAGCTTCGTCTTCTGCTGCGCAGTCGGGAGCTGCACAGCAGGGGTCAACCAGTGGACAGAAATTGGCGGCGTCGTTGAGCGAATGGATCGAACAGCGGGAATCGCAAGGTAATATCGCTGAATCGCAGAAAACGATATTGGACAAAGCCAAAAGTACGGGTGAGATTTCGACGTCGGATTATGAGAAAGCCTGGTCCGATTACCGGCAGTGCATGATCGACAAAGGATATAAGGAAATCAAACTCATCAAATATCCGAGCGGACTCTATGCCGAAGCTGGACACAAACAGGGGACGACCATTCAGGAATCCCGATATTCCGATGATTCCACGGAATGCGGCGATGAGTATGTTGCAGATGTGCAAGATGTGTACGGTATTATCGTAGGCAATCCGAATCTGTATGCCGATCAAGCGCAGGCCGTGGTCGATTGTTTGCATAGAGACTCGCTCGTGCCGAAGGACTATACCGTAAGCCGGTTCAACAAGGAGTTTTCCGGAACGGATGGCAATACTTCGTTTGACATGCAGAACCTGCAAGTGCGCAGTTGCCTTGTGTCGAACGGCTACAACGTGGGATATGCGACCGACGATACGGAACAGTTGTGGTGAGAAGGTAAGTGATTCCAGGGGAATCATGGTGATGTATTCGCTGATGGTGCTTGTTGGTCGTGATTGAAGGGGTATATGTGAGTATGACGCGACGATTCGGAATGAAGCAAAGGACGGGAGGGAAGCGTTCGAAGTGCACTGCTGTGACTTGGACTTTGCTGGCGGCTGTCACGGCAGCCTGTATTGCGGTCGGATCCTGCGCATTGTGGCTGCCTGACCGCACTCCGACATTGCTCAGTTCGGCGGGGGAGAGGACTGTGGTTCCCGCCAGCGTACAGGAATACGCGGGTACGCAACAAGTTACCGTGGTGCCCACCATTTCCAGTGACCGTGATCTTTTCGGCAATGCGAGTGGCCTGGTCACCGCGGACTGGTCCGGCAACGGCCTGACCTCAGGCAAAGGTGCCTATCAGGTGAACGATCGCACGGTAGTGGCGTTGAACACCGCAACCCCCTTGTATCGCGATTTGAAGACCGGAGACATCGGCGGCGATGTGCTCGCCCTGAATAATGAACTCAGCTTACTTGGCTACAACAGCGTTCCCGGATCGGATACCTATTGGCGGGCCACATCGGACGGGTGGAAGCAGTTGATGGCCGACAACGGCAATACGTCGGATGGATCGTTGTCATTGGCCGACACATTGTGGATTCCCGAACACGAAGTCGCCGTTGACGAGTGGAGCGCAACCGCCGGATCCATGGTGACGGGCGGCACCGCAATCGGCAAAATCCCCGGATCATTGACGAAACTCACCATCAAAAACGGCACCGCATCCGCGCAGGACCGCACGTTGACGATATTCGGCATTACGGGAACATTGCCAGCCAATACTACTGAAATCACGGATGCCGGGTTCCTGCAACAAGTCGAAGCGAACGACAGCTACCAATCCGTGGACGTGGAATCCAAAAAAGCGGGATTGGACGCCACTCTGGCCTTGAGCGAACGGATGCGAGTGCTGCGCGTTCCAGCCGGTGCGGTATTCGGCATCAACGGTTCAACCGGCTGCATCGTGCCCACATCCAACAATCATGGCAACACTCCCGTGAAAGTGTCGATCGTGGGAGGCGAACTTGGCGTGAGCCTCGTGCAAGCCGACAGCGGAGACATCGCTTCGATCTCCAATGTGGAAATCGGCAGCGGACTTAACAATCTCACCTGCGAGTAGGCGATTATGCGATTACGATCGGTGCTTTCCGAAGCGTTGCGCAATATTGGCGCGGGAGTGAGTCATGCGCTGCTTATGTTTGCAGCGGTATTGTTCGCGTCTACATTGCTCGGCGGATATGAGGCCGCCAATGTGGTGGGGCTCGAAACCGAGGTGCTACAACGCATCAACGCCTATGCCGACGTTGGCGCCATCGTTGGGGGAACGGTGGACGGAGCCGCATGTGACAGGCTCGCCGACGCTGGCGGCGGTGTGATGGGCACCTTGGCCGGTGCGATGCGTGCCGGTCAACAGATTGTGCCGCTTGCCACGCCCGGCAAGGATATATCGTCGTATGAAGTGACGCCAGGCATGATCAGGATGATCGCCAGGAACACGAAAACCGATGTGTCCGGCGTGTGGGTATCTACCGACGTGGCCAAGGATTTTGGTCTCACCAAAGGCAGTGTAATGCAGACCGAACAGGGAACGATGAGCGTCGCAGGCGTGTTTGATTGGCCGAACGATGGTCGTGACACGCGATTCGCCTACGCTCTCCTTGTGCCTGTATCCGCGTCGAATGGCACGTTCGACGAATGTTGGGTCAGACAGTGGCCGCAAAGCGGGCAGACGGAGGATGTGTTGTTTTCCACGCTGGTTGCGTCGGGTTCGTCCTCCAATGCTGGCGTGACGCAGGTGAATAAGAGTTTCGATTCGCATTACGATGCGCAGGCTTCGTACGGGCAGCGTATGACTCGTTGGATGCCGTGGCTGGGATTGGTTGTGGGGCTGGTGCTCGGCGCGTTCGGCGTGCGTCGTCGTAGATTGGAATATGCTGGCGCATTGCATTCAGGGCAGTCCAAAGGTGCGCAATTGCTGGAAATCGCTGTGGAAACGTTGATTTGGAGCGGTTTGGCGTGTGCCTCTTCGGCCGCGCTGTTGGGCGCGTATTGCGTTCGCATGAGCATCGCCGATTCAATGACCGTATGGTTGGGTGCGATGCGCGCGCCATGTGCGATATTCGCTGGAGTGATGGTATCAAGCGTGCTCGTCGGTATGACGATACGTGAAACGCAGTTGTTCCGTTTCTTCAAGCAACGCTAGAGTGTGCTAACCATGGTTCGGCTGAGGATGATTTCATTAGGTCCCATTGCCGTCGATACTGGAAAACCGCCAGTATCGACGGCAATGGAATGCGAAAGATGATGATGCGTTAGCTCAACGCTTTCTTGATGCGCTGCAGGCTGATCGGCTTCGGCGTGCCGAGTTCCTGCGCCCACAATGATACGTAGAATTCCTCAAGCATCCAACGTGCGGTGACCGCCTGCTTCATCAACGCCTCATGACGCGGACCTGCAGGCTCACGTTCGGCCTTCGCCATGGCCTTGTCGGCCAACTGCTTGGCCTCATCAGCCTCCCAAGCCCAACGCACATCACGATTCTTGTCGTTCTTCGCCTTACCTAAACGAAGCACGTCAGCATGCAGATACCGTTCAATCGACGCTAACGCATCCGGGGGAGTCTTGCCGATGAATCCCGGATACACCAGCGTGGCGATATGCTCACGAATCGACTGCAAAACGCTCAACATCGGCAGATCGGCCTTGCCTGACACGGCTTTATCAACCTCCGCATACCGCTTCAAAATAGCGATCACATCATGCGCAACCGCATACACGGTATCTTCGAACACTTCACGCACATCAAGCACCGCATTCGCCAACGCCTCATCATCCGGCAATTCGTCAACATTCGGCAGCAAACGCTTCACCGCAGCCAACTGCAGATCCTCAGTAAGATCCTTCGTGGACTGATATGGTGCGGACGCCAACATCAACGCCTCCGCACCCAACCAACGCGACGAAATACGCTCGCTCGGCATACGCAAAACATCAAGTGCACCGCGCCACAGCATGGTGGAACGAGCTTCGGTAGTGGCACCAGCCTTATGCAGCAGATTGGCCTGCTCCACAAGCTTGCCCTGATTTCCAGCGTTTTCCGCCTGCTTCTTTACCATCTGCCGTGCGGAAGCCTCGGCTTGCTCCGCAAACTTGCGCTGCAACTCCACCAACGATTTGCCCGAGCCAAGCACCTTGACAGGGCCCCGCGCATGACGCCTGCCATGCTGACTCTTGCGACTCGGAGGCAACTGCTGCTCCACAGAGAACGTCACGCGCAAATACGGCGTGAGCTTGCTCCACAATTCACCAGTCAACACTTCAGGGTGAATCTGCGCGCCAACGATGCTGATTGCCGCCTGCGTGAACGTATGAGGCAAATCCGGCCACGCGGCCACACCCTCCGCATTGGTAGGAGCAAGATTCGGCTTCTGCTGGCTACCGGAACCAGGCAGATCCGGATACCTCTCATCAATCCACGCACGAATCTTACGAGCCGTATCAGGGGCGGGAACAAACTGCACGCGCAACGTCTTCGGCAACGATTTGATCATGCCGACAATCAACTCATCCAACAATCCGGGAACATTCCACGTGAATTGTTCCGGTGTCAAACGAGACAACACCTTCAACGGCACATGCACGGTCACGCCATCGTTTGGATCATGCGGGTCATACACATAACTCAACCGCAAATCGATAGGGGAGCCGTCCGTACCCAACGTATGCCAATGATCCGGATAATCAGCCAACGACACTGACTCGGCATCAGCAAGACGCTCCACCTTCTCCGGATCAAAATCCAACAAATCCGGCTGCTCATCATGCTTTGACTTCCACCATTTCGCAAGATCCGCAACCGACGTGACAGTATTGGGAATCACCGAATTATAAAAATCGAACAGATCCTCATCACTGACCGCCTGCGCCATCTGACGTGTGCGACTCGCATCGTCGGCGGCGTCCTCCAACACATCGCGATTCTTCGCAATGAAATCGTCATACGAGAACCGCTGTTGAATATCACCCTCGACCAAACCCTGACGAATCAGAAAATCACGGGCCTCCAGCGGATTGATACGACCCCACTGCACCGTACGATCCTGCACTATCGGCAAACCATACAACAGTACCTTCGCGCTCGCCACCGCGGAGCCACGCGAACCAGACCAATGCGGATCCGCATACGTGGTTCGCGTCAACGAACCCGCCAACGGTTCAGCCCAAGCAGGATCGATCTGGGCGGAATATCGCGCCCACAAGCGGCTCGTTTCCACCAACTCCGTGCTCATCACCCATTGCGGTGTCGACTTGGCAACCGCGGAAGCCGGGAACAATGCGAAATGCGTGCCACGCGCACCCTGATAATCATTCTTCGCCATCTTCTGCGCACGCTTCATGGCACGCGCACGGGCAGCGCCCTTCAAGCCAGCGAAATCAGATGCCTTCGGTTCACGCACGATCTGCATGCCCATCATCGACAACAAGCCCGAAAGCATCGACGTATGAATACCCTGCGCATCCCACGAACAACACAACGAATGCGCAGCCTGCTGATTCGACGGAAGCTGACGAATCTCAAGCGGCGGACGCGAAGCCGGAATCGGATCGCCAACCTTGAACTTGAATTCCTTGCACATCTCACGCAACTGCGTGACCAGATCCTTCCACTGACGGATGCGCAGCCAACTCAAATACTCAGTCTTGCAAAGACTACGAAGCGCGGAATTGCTCGGCTCGCCATCAGCTTGGAACACGCGATCCCACAAGTTCAACGCGGTCAGAAAATCACTGGACGGATCGGCATACCGGTTATGAATGCGGTCGGCCTCCTCACGATTCTCATCCGGACGTTCGCGGGGATCCTGCAAACTCAGGAACGCGACCACCACCAGCACTGCGGCCAACGTGTTCGGCGTGGTCGACTTCGCAGCCTCGATGATCATACGGCCCAAACGCACGTCGATCGGAATGCGTGCAAGCATGCGACCCGTGTGCGTCAGCACAACCTCGCCATGCTTGCGCGCCACGGCCTTCAACTCGGTCAACTCATTGAAACCATCAGACACCGCCTTCATATCAGGCGGATCGATAAAGCCGAAATCCGTAACATCCTGCGCGGTACGAGCCACACCCACCGACAGCATATGCAATACGACCGCACCCAACGACGTGCGCAGAATCTCAGGCTCCGTGAATTCCGGGCGCGTCTCGAAATCCTCGCGAGAATACAAGCGAATCGCAATACCATCTGCAATACGGCCGCAACGACCCGAACGTTGGTTCGCGCTCGCCTGACTGATCGGTTCAATCGGAAGCCGTTGCACTTTCGCGCTCTTCGAATAACGTGAAATACGAGCGGTGCCAGGGTCGACCACATAACGAATGCCCGGCACCGTCAACGACGTTTCGGCCACATTCGTAGCGATCACAATACGCTGATGGTCATGCGGCTCAAACACGCGATGCTGCTCCTTGGAGGACAACCGCGCGAACAACGGCACGATCTCAATCGCATCAGGACGACGCATATCAATGGCACGCGGACCATAATGATGGCGCAGCGCATTCTCAAAATCATGAATGTCGCGCTCGCCCGAAGCGAACACGAGAATATCGCGCGGGCCACGGTCATGACTCGAATGAATCACCAACTCGGCACAGGCGCGCGCCACCGCCGTCGGCATGTCAACGTTCGGCTCATGGGAATCCTTCGCGTCGGGAGCGGCCGACAACGTTTCATAGTCGGCATCGCCCGGCATCGCGCCCGTTTCAAAACCGGGTACGGAACGCATCAACGCCGGAGCGGTGCCCAGCGGCTCATACACGACCTGCACGGGGTAGGTTCGTCCCGAAACCTCGATAACCGGCACTTTCGTATGCAAAGCGTGCTCGAAATGCTCCTGGAACTTCACCGAATCAATCGTCGCCGACGTGATTACCAATTTCAGGTCACGTCGTTTCGGCAATAGCGCAGTCAAATAACCGAGCAGAAAGTCAATATTGAGACTACGTTCGTGCGCCTCGTCGATAACGATCGTATCGTATTGCATCAGTTTCGGATCGCGTTGAATCTGCGCCAACAGAATACCGTCGGTCACCACGCGAAGACGGGTCTTCGGTGAGCTCTCATCGGTGAAACGCACCTGATAGCCGACCTCGTCGCCCAAACGCACGCCCATCTCCGCGGCGATACGTTCGGCCACGGTACGAGCGGCCAGCCTACGCGGCTGCGTGTGCACAATCTGCCTACCATGCGATCCACGGCCCAATTCCAACAGAATCTTCGGCAGCTGCGTGGTCTTACCGGAACCCGTCTGACCAGACACAATCACGACTTGGCTCGACTTCACCGCCTCGGCAATATCGCTACGTGCAGCGGAAACCGGCAGTTGGGAAGGATATTCGAATTTCATGCCTTCATAACCTCGATAACGCGGAAGCCCTTCGAACTCGCGTACTTACTTACCTCATAACCATCGCCAAGCTGCGTGGCAAGCCACGGAATCAACGAATCCGACCCCAGATTCTTCTGCACCACCAAATAGGCGGTACCACCCGCATTCAAACGTGGCAGCCACGTCATCAACAACTCATGCAGCACATCCTTGCCAACACGAATCGGCGGATTCGACCAAATCAGATCAAACGTCACATCCGAAGGGATCTCATCGGCGGTGACCGCATGAACGTTCCTCACACCATTGAGCTCGGCATTGCGACGCGTCAGATCCAACGCGCGTTCATTCACGTCCAACGCCCAAATATCAGCCTTCGGCGAAGCAAAGCCAAGTGCCAACGCAATCGGACCCCAACCGCAACCCAGATCAAGGAACGTACCCTCCTCAGGAGGCTCCGGAGCCTGACGAAGCAGCACGGACGTTCCCAAATCCACGCGATTGCCGGAAAACACGCCATTGGAAACCTCAACATCGGCCTCATTGCCTCGCAACACAACATGCAGCCTCTTACGTACATCCTTCGACTGCGGATCAGCCGCGAAATACTGTTCGGCCTGTGCCATACCCACTCCTTGCAAACGCTCGCCTCCGGCATCACGCAAGCCACGCTCATCCACGTGGCGAATGCCCGATACCCATGTCTCTAGAGAATGATGATAATAAAGACACCATAGTTTAACCGTGAGAGGTGCCATTGAGCCAAGAAAACGACATCGAGCATAGCATGAGCGCCAACGACGTGTCAGGCGTGCTCGCCGACCAGTCCGAGGTGCTGCTTGATACCAACGGCGAGAACCATTTCAACGAATCCCATGACGAACAATGGCAGGAACGCGAATCCCGCAATGCGTTGAAGCATGTGTCCGGACTCGGCGAAATGCAAGACGTCACCGAAGTCGAATACCGAAAAGTCCGCCTCGAACGCGTTGTGCTCGTCGGCGTGTGGTCCAGCCGTGAAACCACACAGGCACAGGCCGAAGAATCATTGAGAGAACTTGCCGCGCTTGCCGAAACCGCCGGCGCCGTGGTATGCGACGGCCTGCTGCAGCATCGTATCAAGCCGGACGCAGCTACATACGTTGGCTCCGGTAAAGCCCGCGAACTCGCCGGAATCGTGGCGCAAGAGGAAGCCGACACCATCGTTGTGGACGACGACCTGCCGCCAAGCCAACGCCGCGCCTTGGAAGACGCCACCAAAGTGAAGGTCGTGGATCGCACTGCCGTGATCCTCGACATTTTCGCCCAACATGCGACCTCACGCGAAGGCAAAGCCCAAGTGGAACTGGCACAACTCCAGTACATGCTGCCACGACTGCGAGGCTGGGGCGGATCACTGTCGCGACAGGCAGGTGGCCGCGCCGCAGGAGACGCGGGCATCGGCTCGCGAGGACCTGGCGAAACGAAAATCGAAATGGACCGCCGTGTGATCCGAAGCCGCATCGCCAAACTCCGCAAACAGATCGAACAGATGGCTCCCGCGCGTGACGTCAAACGTGGCGCTCGCCGTCGTTTCGGATTGCCGACCGTTGCTGTGGTTGGATATACGAACGCGGGCAAATCGTCGTTGACGAATCGGTTGACCGGATCAGCGGAATTGGTGGAGAACGCGCTATTCGCCACATTGGACACCGCAGTGCGCAGGGCGCGTGCCAAAGATGGACGTCAATATGCGTACGTCGATACCGTCGGGTTCGTGCGTCGACTGCCTACGCAGCTGATTGAAGCGTTCAAATCCACGCTGGAGGAGGTTTCCGAAGCCGATCTGATCGTGCATGTGGTGGACGGATCGCATCCGGACCCGTTCTCGCAAATCGACGCGGTCGACGATGTGCTTTCCGACATCGACGGCGTCGAAACCATTCCCACGATTATCGTGTTCAACAAGGCCGACCGTATGGATGAGGCCACACGCGAGCGTATCGAGGCGTTGATGCCGGAAGCGTACATCGTATCGGCGTTTTCCGGCGAAGGCGTCGACGAGCTGCGTATGCAGGTGGAATCCATGCTGCCGACGCCGAACGTGCATGTCGAGGCGTTGCTGCCATACACTGCCGGTTCGCTGGTGTCGCGCGTACGTGAATACGGCAAAGTGATCAACGTCGAATACCGTGACGACGGTATGATGCTCGAAGCGGAAGTGGACGATCATTTGGCTGCGCAAATCGTGGAACAGTCAATCGGCTGAAAACCTTGCAAAGCAGTGCAACGCAACGGACACAGCGTTTGTGAGCGCTCACATCTTTTGTGATGCATATCACTTTTCATTATTTGCAAGTCGTGTTATAACGCCTTGAAACGTCATGCTGTGTGGATAAAGTAAAGATGAAATTCTAAGAGAAAACCTGCTACCAGCGGGACATTCTTTCTTATAAGAGAGGTAAGCACATGGTGGATTCACCAATCAAGCCCACAAAGCTCGCTATCATCGGTGCCGGTGCAGTCGGCTCCACTCTCGCTTTCGCTGCCGCTCAGCGTGGCGTCGCACGTGAGATCGTGCTCGAAGACATTGCCAAGGAACGCGTCGAAGCCGAAGTACTCGACATGCAGCACGGCTCCAGCTTCTTCCCGACCGTGTCCATCGCAGGCTCCGATGATCCGGAAATCTGCCGCGACGCCGACATGATCGTCATCACCGCAGGTCCGCGTCAGAAGCCGGGTCAGTCCCGTCTCGAACTGGTCGGTGCCACCATCAACATTCTCAAGGCCATCATTCCTGGCCTCGTGAAGGTCGCTCCGAACGCCATCTACATGCTCATCACCAACCCGGTTGATATCGCAACCCATGTTGCCCAGAAGATCTCCGGCCTGCCGGCAAACCAGGTCTTCGGCTCCGGTACCAACCTTGACTCCGCACGTCTGCGCTTCCTGATCGCCCAGCAGACCGGCGTCAACGTCAAGAACGTGCACGCCTACATTGCTGGCGAACACGGCGACTCCGAAGTGCCGCTGTGGGCCTCCGCCACCATCGGTGGCGTCCCGATGTGCGACTGGACCCCGCTGCCGGGTCACGCTCCGCTCGACGCCGAAGTTCGTGAGCAGATTCACCAGGACGTCAAGAACGCCGCCTACAAGATCATCAACGGCAAGGGCGCAACCAACTACGCCATCGGCATGTCCGGCGTTGACATCATCGAAGCCGTCATGCGCGACTCCAACCGCATCCTGCCGGTGAGCTCCATGCTCCACGACTTCCACGGCATCTCCGACGTCTGCATGTCCGTGCCGACCCTCCTCAACCGTTCCGGCGTCAACACCGCCATCAACACCCCGGTGTCCGACCGCGAGCTTGCAGCCCTTACGCGTTCCGCAGAGACGCTGAAGGAAACCGCTGCCCAGTTCGGCTTCTGATAAAAAACGCGGTAGCGGAGTGCCAGCTGCGTTACACGGAATTCGACGTACCTCTGTACGCCTTCATTCCGTGCGCCTTGCTGTCACATGCGTCTACGCGATTTTTTTATTGTTTTCTGGCGGCAACGGAGTGCCAGCTGCGTTACCGCTTTTTGGTTGCTTGGGTATTGACAGGCGATTGATCAGTCGTTAGACTGCAAAAAGAAATAAGGAAACCCCGGCCTATGGCTGGGGTTTCTTGCGTTTTGAGAGCAATGAAAATGGTATTGAGAAACAATTTCAATAAGTTTCTTAATCGGGCTGAAAGATTAAGCATATGGCACATGACCACGCGCACGGATCGATAGCGAACACAGGAGCGGAACATCAAAAACGGCTCATGATGTCGCTCGGTCTCACCTCGACGGTATTCATAGCGGAAGTCATCAGCGCGGTCATCACAGAATCGTTGGCGCTGCTCGTTGATGCCGGACACATGCTCACCGACATGTCCGTACTCATCGCATCAACCGTCACCGCAATACTGATGCAACGCAAGCCCAGCAACAAACGCACCTGGGGCTGGGCAAGGCTCGAAGTGCTAACAGCGGCAGTCGGAGCCCTCATCCTCCTCATCGTAGGTATCTATGCGCTTGTGGAAGCCGGCATGAGACTTTTCGGCGGATCTGCCGACGAAGTAAACGACGTGCGATTGCTGCTCTTCATGGGCATACTCGGCCTCGCGGCCAATATCGGATCAATCTTTATCCTCGCATCGCAAAGCGAAGACAACATGAACATGAAAGCGGCATTCCTTGAAGTCATGAATGACGCTTTAGGGTCCGTTGCCGTAATCGTATCGGCAAGCGTGCTCATCTGCACCGGCTGGGCCGGATTCGACGCTGTGGCAGGTGGCATCATCGCACTCATGATGATCCCGCGAGCCATCAAACTGTTGCGCAACGCGGTTCGCGTGCTTCTCGAAGAAACCCCCAACGGTCTTGATCTCGATGAAGTGCGTTCCCACTTGGAACAAGTGCCGCATGTTGTGGCGGTACACGACATCCACGCGAGCATCGTATCCACAGGCATGCCGATCTTCATGGCGCATGTTGTGGTCGAACAAGGACTCACCATGAAAGAAGCGGCGGAAATACTCGCACAACTACAAGATTGCCTGCGCGAACATTTCCCCGTATCCGTACCTCATACCACCTTCCAACTCGAACCGGAAGGATACAGTTCGACCAGCAAATCCGAAATGCATTCCTAAACATTCTTAAATGACCGGTGCGTTTACCGGAAAAGAATCGCGCCCACAAAGATGGAGTCTTTGTTTATGGCTTCATCTTTGTGGGCGCGATTTCAATGGCGTTGAATAGTCTAACGTCAGATTTTGCGGAGCACGGTGACCACCTTGCCCATGATCTCAGCATGCGTGCCATCGATAGGGGAGTAGGCGGGATTGTGCGGAATGAGCCAGACATGGCCATGATCCTTGCGGAACGTTTTCACCGTGGCTTCATCGTCGAGCAGCGCCGCCACAATATCTCCATTTTCCGCGGTGTTCTGCTCGCGTACCACCACAAAATCACCATCGCAGATAGCCGCGTCAATCATGGAGTCGCCATGTACTTCAAGCATAAACAGATTGCCGGTGCCAGTGAGACGTTCCGGCAGACGCATCACATCGTCCACATGCTGCTCGGCGGTGATGGGCACGCCTGCCGCGATGCGTCCCACCAAGGGGACATCGCGGGAAGCCATGATGGATCCGCTGGAATCAGATTGGCTCGGGAATGGGATGACCTGCGCTACTTTGCCGGGCGAAACCTCGTCATCGTCGAAACTCACGACTTCGATGGCTCTGCCCTTGTTCGCGTTCATGCGAATGAAGCCCTTGTCGTCAAGCACTTGCAACTGGTGTTTGACGGATGACGGACTTTTAAGCCCTGCGGCTTCGCCGATTTCGCGGAATGAGGGAGCGAACCCCTGCTCGACGAGATGTTTTTTAATGGCGCCAAGCACCTTGCGCTGACGGTCGGTCAGCGTGCTTTCATCCGGACGCTCGGCATCCTTTTTGGGCGTGAATGGGACGGTGCTCACGGTGGGCTCCTTTCAGGTCTTAGGCAAGCATAACGCGAAACGCCGAGAAAATCAAACATCTGTTCGAGGTGTGTCTGCAATTATCGAACATTTGTGCCATACTCAGAACATGCGTTCGATAGAACAGCTGTTCGAGAAGGAGTGGCGTGATGGATCGTGTGCCGAAGGCTCATGGCGTTGATTTCAAAGTCTGGGCGGATCGACTGGCCGTAATCATGATGCTGATGGTGCTCGCATGGTGTTTGGCTGGATTGATGATGCCTGCACGCGCGCAGTCAGATCCCGGAGCGACGCCGGTGGTGGTATATACCGTCCAGCCGGGCGATACGTTGTGGGGGTACGCTGCGCGTATTACGCCTGATGGTGGCAATGTTGCGGATACTGTGGACGAGCTGGTACGACTGAATAATCTGGATTCAGTATCGCTTCGGGCCGGTCAAAGACTTATCGTTCCCGACGAGGTATGAACCCGCGCAAGATTGGCCTAGTTCAATGGTTCAGGCTATTCTTGACACCATGCATTGCCCTTTTTGTCAGAATCCAGATACCAAGGTGGTCGATACCCGCATCAGCGATGACGGCCATTCCATCCGCCGTAGGCGTGAATGCCCGAAATGCTCCAAGCGTTTCACCACGCTAGAGACCACTATGTTGTTGGTGGTGAAGCGTTCCGGCAACGCTGAGCAGTTCGATAGGAACAAGGTGATTTCTGGTGTTCGCAAGGCATGCCAGGGCCGTCCGATCAAGGAAGACGATTTGAAGGCTCTTGGCCAGCAGGTCGAAGAGGATCTTCGTGCCCGAGGACTGGCTCAAGTCAAATCCGACGAGGTCGGCAGGGCCATTTTGAAACCGTTGCGTGATCTTGATGAGGTCGCGTATATGCGATTCGCCAGTGTATACCAGAATTTTGAGAATCTTGAGGATTTCCAGAACGCGATCGACGAGCTGAAGGCCGATGCGCTGAAGTAGGTTCGAACGGTTGCGAACGCATATGATAATGCGTTTGTTTTGGCTGAAATGGACTTGGTAGCGCAAAACTGGGCGATTACGGCAAACGGCATTAGGGTTCATGCATTGTGGGGGTTCCAGCCAATAAGTGATTGGAACCCCCACAATGCATTCGTATCGTAGTGGCGTTTGCCGGATTGGGATCGTCAGCTGATCACACGCATACGGATCGTGCCTTCGATGGCTGCGAGTTCGTCCAAAGCCTTCTGGCTGGGGCGCTGGGCCACATCGGTGACCACATAGCCGATTTCGCCTTCGGTGCCCAGTGCCTGTGCCGCGATGTTGATATTCTCTTCTCCGAGCACACGGTTCACCTTGGCAAGTACGCCAGGCAAATTCGCGTGAAGATGCGCGATGCGGAAGTTCGAACGAATATCAGACAGTGTGATCTGCGGAAGATTCACGGACAACATGGTGGATCCCCTGAACCAATAATCCTCAAGACGCTGTGAGACGAACTGTCCGATGGACTTCTGGGCTTCAAGCGTAGACCCGCCAATATGCGGGGTCAGAATCATATTGTCTTCATCCGCAAGGCTCGTCAAAAACTCGTCGCCGCTCTTCTTCGGCTCGACAGGGAACACATCCACTGCGGCGCCCGAAATGTGGCCGGAGTCCAAATGCTTCTTCAGAGCGTCCAAATCAGCCACAAAACCGCGGGAAAGATTGATGAAGATCGAATCCTGCTTCATATGCGCGAACTGGTCCTCACCGAAGAAACCGGTATTGGACTTGCGGCCATCGACATGCAGTGTGACCACATCGGACTGTTCGAGCAGTTCGTTCAGCGTGGAGCAACGATGGGCATTGCCCATGGCAAGCTTCTCTTCAATGTCGTAGAACACCACGCGCATGCCAAGTGCCTCGGCGATGACGGAAAGCTGAGATCCGATATTGCCGTAGCCGATGATGCCGAGCGTCTTGCCTCGCACTTCATGAGAGCCGGAAGCAGACTTGTCCCACATACCGTGCTTCATATGATGGGTGTGCGCAGGAATGCGGCGCATCAGGCAAATGATGTCGCCGATAACCAGTTCCACCACGGAGCGAGTGTTGGAATATGGGGCATTGAACACGGCGATGCCGTGCTTGCCCGCATAGTCGAGATCGACCTGATTGGTGCCGATGCAGAAGCAGCCGACGGCCGTGAGCGTCGGACGTGCGTCGATGACTTTGCTGGTCACGCTGGTTTTGGAGCGAATGCCCAGCAGATCAACGTCTTCCAAGGCGTCGATGAGTTCATCTTCGTTGAGGGCGCCCCTGAGGCACTCGATTTCGAAGCCGTGGTCACGCAGTGACTGTGCCGCGTCAGGATGAATATTTTCAAGTAACAATGCTTTAGGCATGGTTCCTACCTTATAGCTTGAGCAGTTTTTCGTCTGCATTTGTCCGGACTATAAGCAGACGTTGTGTCGGTCTGGTCATGGCGACGTATAAATCGGCTGCGGCCACAATGCGTGAGGGGGCATTCTCCTCGATGCTTCCCGGCTGCACCACCATCACTGCGTCGTATTCCAAGCCTTTCACCATTTGCGTGGAACAAACGGTGACCTGTTCATCCCAAGAGCTCTGCGCATCGAGACGGTCGAACTCCTTCGCCGTCAATGTTTCGCGAAGCTGTTCGTACACCCGCCTGCGCAACGGCTTGACCATATCGTCAGGTGCGATGATGGCCACGCGTCCGGTGCCATCGGAGGAGACGAATGCGCGGACCAGATCGACGGTCTGCTGTGCCACGGCATCGGCAATCAGACTGTCGTCGGCCAGAGTGAGGCGCTTGACCGAATCCGGCACGCCACGCACCGCATTGACGGTGGAGATGTACAATCCCTCCGTTGCCGCGAAATCACAGGCGAGCTGCGACACTTCCTTCGGATTGCGGTAATTAATCGTCAATTCGTTGAGTTGCCAATTGTGGGGTCCGAACAACGGATCCATCATACGTCGCCACGAACGGGTGCCGCCCAATGCGGAGGTTTGCGCAACATCGCCCACAATGGTGAACGAACGCGACGGGCAACGGCGGATGAGCATGCGCCAATCCATGGCGGTGAGTTCCTGAGCTTCATCGACAACGATATGCCCATATGTCCATTCACGGTCTGCGGCGGCGCGCTGCGCGGTGAGTTCCGCGTCCATCCCGTTGATATTGTCGACCAACATCTGCGAAGTGACGATGCCGGAGCCGATGCCAGCTTGAGCCAGCGTATCTTGCGCGAACTGCTCCTCCTCGGCGCGCTTGGCGTCCAACGCCTTTTGGCGGGCGACCGCTTTGGGGTCGGGGCCAAGCAGTTCCATGGCTTCATCCAGCAGCGGAATATCGCTGACGGTAAACGGCGACCCTTTGGGGCGAACCAATGCTTCGATATCGCGTTCCTCAAGCCATGGTGCGAAGCGACGAAGCTGCTGCGGCTTGCAGAACAGTTGGTCGATAAGCCATTCGCCGGTCATCGGCAACCATGCGAGATTCAACGTCTTGCGCAAGGTGTCATTCATGCGCAACTGCTGCATCACATCCGTCAACTCCGCCTGCTCCGGCTCGTAATCAAGCTTGTCCACATAACGGTTGCGCATGGCGATCAACATGCTATGCACGAAAGTTTCGCGTGCTTTGTTGTGCTGCTGTCGCGTGCGCTTGGCATCGGTGATGGCCTGTTCGATATCCGCGCGCACGATGGGCACTGCGAATCCGTTGATGCGGATCGACGGCAATGATGCGGGGACGCGTTCTCGTGCGGCAACGGCATTGGCGATGGCTTTGGACATACGACGTTCGCCCTTCAATTTCGCGGCGAACGGGTTGTCATGCGCCGTCGCGATCACGCCGGGGATCAGATCGGCGATGGTTCGGCTGACCACTCCGGTCTCGCCGAGGGAGGGGAGCACCTGATCGATGTAATGCAGGAAGGTTGAGCTCGGTCCGACCACGAGCACACCGGAGCGTTCGAGCATTCGCCGATGCGTGTAGAGCAGATATGCCGCACGGTGCAGCGCCACGGCGGTTTTGCCGGTACCCGGTCCACCCTGCACCACCACGGCCTGGTTGAGGTCGGCGCGAATAATGCGATCCTGCTCGGCTTGGATGGTTGCCACGATATCGGTCATCTTGCCGGTGCGCTTGGCGTTCAACGATGCGAGCAGCGCGCCTTCGCCGGTCAGAGTGCCGTCCGAAGACGCCTGCCCGACCTGGTCGGAGTGCACATCGAGCACCTCGTCTTCAACGCCGACCACTTCACGGAAGCTGAGTGTGATATGGCGGCGCATTACGATATCGCCATGATTGGAAGGCGTCGCTTCGTAGAACGGACGTGCCGCGTCGGCTCGCCAATCGGTGAGGATCGGCTCGTGGTTTTCGTTGGACAGTCCGATACGCCCGATGTATCTGTGCGCACCGTGGACATCGTCGAGTCTGCCGAACACCAGGCGATCTTCGACGGCACGCAGCTGGGTGAGGCGATCCTCGTACATGGTGGCGAAGGAATCGCGTTCGGTGCGTTGCGTGGGCGATCCGTGCGAGCCGGCAGCACGCACGGTGTCGAGACGGGCGCGAGCTTGGGCCCGCAGATCATCCAAGCGGCCGTACGCGCGGCTGACGGCCTGTTGTTCTTCACGCAACTGGGCGGAATAACTCGACATCTGCAATCCCTTCCTCACAAAACTTAGGCACTCCAATGTACCCCGAGGCTTCTACGAAAACCGACGAGGGCGAGTGCGACATAGCGAAGCAAGGATGAATTTACGGTAGTTGATTTGATGCCATTCGTTCAATGTGGGGAAAATCAACCTCAGCATTTGCTGATTTTTTCCATTTATGTGGGGATTTATGGTGATGCGTGGGGTAAAGTGGGGAAAGAGTTTTGGGTCTAGGTGTTCCCGCGCATCATGTAAGGAGGTGTGGCGATGGTTCAAAGCGTTGAAACCGAGCCCTTCTCCGACGATGGTTCGACGCAAGCGAGCGGTGTGATGGCTGGACTGCCTCCGCTGCTGTTGGGAACATACACTCCAAAAATCGACGCCAAAGGACGTATGGCATTGCCTGCAAAATTTCGCAGCCAGCTGGGACCGGGCATGGTGATGGCCCGTGGTCAGGAGCGATGTGTCTATCTGTTGCCCCAATCGGAATTTCGCCGGATCGCATTGCAGATCCAGCGCACATCCATGGGAAACAAGGCTGCACGTGATTATTTGCGTGTGTTCCTTTCCGGCGCGGTTGATCAGGAGCCAGACAGGCAAGGACGTGTGCTCGTGCCGCAGATGTTGCGCGATTACGCGAATTTGGGAAGCGACATCGTGGTGATTGGCGTGGGGACCCGAGCGGAGATTTGGAACAAGCAGGCATGGGAGGAATATCTCGCCGAGCAGGAGCAGGGATATTCCGATATTGCCGATGACGTATTACCGGCGGTGGAATTCTGATGACAGATGTAACGACCATACATCAGCCAGTGTTGCTGCGCGACTGCGTGGATCTGGTGGTCCCGGCGTTGGCGAGGCCAGGGTCGATTGCGGTGGATTGCACGCTTGGTTTGGCGGGGCATTCCACGGCTTTTCTCAAAGCGAGTCCGCAAGCGCGTCTGATCGGCATCGATCGAGACACGGAGGCGCTTTCGCTCGCCACGCAGCGAATGCGGATGGAAGGTCTTGCCGACCGCTTCATACCCGTGCACGCCGCATTCGACGATTTCGCGCAAGTGCTTGATGATCAGGGGATCGACCAGGTAAACGCCGTGTTCATGGATTTGGGATTGTCGAGTTTGCAGATTGATGAGACGGAGCGGGGATTCTCCTATTCTCACGATGCGCCTTTGGACATGCGTATGGACGTGACCCAGCCATTGACCGCCGAACAGATACTTGCTGAATATTCGTTCGCTGATCTGGTACGCATTTTCCGTACATATGGTGAGGAACGCTTCTCCAAGCAGATAGCCCGCGAAATCGTGCGTAGGCGTGAGATCGAACCATTGACCACATCGGGGCAGCTCAACCGATTGGTGGATGAGGTTGTGCCGCAAGCGCACCGTCCTGCGGGAAATCCCGCGAAACGTGTGTTCCAGGCATTACGTATCGAAGTCAACGGCGAGCTCGACAAATTGGCGGGGACGCTACCGCAGATCGCCAACCATCTTGCGGTGGGAGGACGTTTGGTGGTGGAGTCGTACCATTCGCTGGAAGACAAGACCGTCAAAACATTTATGAATCAAGGTCTGAAAGCTGACGTGCCCGCAGATATGCCGGTAATACCCCCGGATATGATGCCGTTCTTCAAAGAACTGACGCGAGGCGCCATCAAAGCGGCCGAGGAAGAAATCGCCATGAATCCAAGGTCGGCCTCTGTGCGACTGCGCGCAGTGGAACTGACCAGACCAATTCCTGAACGCTGGCGAAAACGATTCGACCAAGGCAATGATTACGCAAGCATGAAACGACAAGGAAGGAGGGGCTGAACGTGGCCGCACCAAGAACGATCGCATCAAACGCGGCTCCCGCAGGACGCCGGGACCAAACCGAAACCGCTGGCACCACTCGCCCTGAATTACACGTCGTCAAAGGAACGCGGGCCGAAGGCAACAGCGTCAAGCGAGGATTCGAACAGCTCATCACATGGACGCGCACCAGAAGCACTCCATTGTTGCATCTGGTTATCGCCGTGGTGTTCCTCGGCGGATGTCTTCTGGGATCCTTAACGCTGCGTACCCAAATGGTGCAGCATTCCTTCGAGGCGAACCAGATTGAGTCGAACATTACCCGCCTGACCCAAGACGTGGAAGATGACCAGGCCAAGCTTGACGAACTTGAAGCCTCGCTGCCGAGCAAGGCCGAGGAAATGGGCATGGTGCCCCAAAAAGGCGCTCTAACGATTGATCTGAACGGCTACCAGCCAAGCGGAGACGACGCTCAGTGAATCCTTTTCACCGCACTTACGCACGTTTCCACAAGAAACTGCTTACGAAAACCATGGCCATCGGCGTCATTCTGGCGTTGATGGGCACGGCTTGCCTTATTCAATTGGCCAACATCCAGTTGATCAATGGCAAAACCATGGCGCAGGCCGCGGCGCAAAGCCGCACGATTACCGTGACTTTGAAGGCACGGCGCGGCAAAATCATGGACACGAACGGCTCGATTCTCGCGCAAAGCGTGGAGCGCTACACCATCATCGGCAACCCCGAGGAAGCACAGGCCTTCACTCCCACAACCTGCACCAAACAGACCGGAGACAACTGCCATCAGATCGATGGCAAGCCGGTAGGTGCTACCGGAGCTGCGGCGGTAGCTAGACTCCTCGCTCCGGTACTGGACATGGACGCCACCGAATTGGGTGCCATGCTTTCGGGAACAGGCCAATATGCGGTACTCAAAAAAGATGTGACGCCGGCCGTTAAGCGCAAGATCTCCAAACTCAATCTGGGCGGTATCGTCTACGCGGAACTCAGCAACGAGCGCATCTATTCCAACGGAACCCTGATGGGCGCACTGCTGGGAGGTGTCGACGGTGAAGGCAAAGGCGTAGCGGGCATCGAACAGATGGAAAACAAGACGTTGACAGGCGAAGACGGGTACCAAGTCTACCAACAAGGCAACAACGGCGTCGAAATCCCCGGAACCATGACCGAATCAAAAGACGCGGTCAACGGCTCCGATGTCACACTGACCATCGACCATGACGTGCAGTGGTACGTCGAAAAAGTGCTGAAGGAAAGCTGCACGAAATATAGTTCACCGTGGGGAGTCGCCGTGGTGCAGGACACACAAACAGGGGACATTCTCGCGCTCGCCGATAGCGACGAAATCGAAGCCGGCAGCGACCAGGCGAAAATGACGGTTTCCAGGGCCGTCAGCGAAACGTTTGAACCCGGTTCCATCGGCAAGGTTTTCACCATGTCAGGCATGATTCAGCTTGGATTGCACCAGGCATCGGATAAATTCACGGTGCCGGACCACATTACGACGAACGGGCAGACCTACAGCGATGCGACGACCCACGGCGATGAGCATTGGACGCTGGCAGGCATTCTTGAGCAATCGTCGAATGTCGGCATGATCATCGCCGCGGAGAAGATGTCTAACGAGCAGCGATATGAGTTCATCAGCAAATTCGGTATCGGACAAGACAATGGGCTTGGTCTTCCCGGCGAAGCGGATGGTCTGCTGTATTCGGCCGATCAATGGGATCTGCGAACCCAGAACACCGTGCTGTTCGGCCAGGCGTATACGACCAATGCGCTCCAGTTGACGAACGCGGTTGCCGTGATCGCCAACAAGGGCGTCAAAAAGCCGCAGCGCATCATCAAGGCGATCAGCGATGCCGAAGGGCATTCCGAAGAGCAGAAGCCTGAAGGCGAAGCGACGCGCGTGATTGACGAGCAGGTGGCCTCACAGGTGATGAATGCCATGGAATCCGTGTCCGACCACTATTCCCAGTTCGTCAAAGTGGATGGTTACCGTGTCGCGGCAAAGTCCGGTACCGCGGAAGTTGCCGGTGCGGACGGACGTCTGTCGTCGATTATCAGCGATTATTCTGCGATTATTCCTGCGGATAATCCTCGTTTCGTCGTTACGGTGGTGTTGAAAGATCCGCAAGGCGGTTATGGTGGTCTGACGGCAGGCCCGGTCACTGCGGAGATTGGTGAATTCCTTATGCAGAAGTACGAAGTGCCGGCGTCAAGTCCGCGAACTGATGCTATTCCAGTGACTTGGTGAGTGTGTGAGCATGCAGAACGGAGGGGCGGAAAGATGAGCGCGGTCAGCGAATCCATGAATAGGCGAATGACGTTGGGTCTGCTTGCCAGCAGATATGGCTTTGACCTTGATCCCGCGTTCGCTACCGAAGTGACGGTCACGTCCATTGCCGACGACATCGATTCGGTGCGGCCGGGAGCGTTGTTCATGCCGTCCATGCAGGTGGATGAGCAACAGTTACGGCAGGTGCAAGCGCTTGGTGCGTATGGTGCGGTGGTGCCGCATGCGTTGCGAGGAAAAACGGATGGCGTTCAGATTCCTTTGATTTATGCCGAACCGACTGCGCAACAGTTGGGCAAGCTTGCCAGCGAGATGGCGGGCAGCCCATCCGATTCGCTGGCGGTGTTCGCCGTGGCTGGCAGCAATACGCAAACGGTGGAACAGGGTGTGAGGGATCTCGCGGATTTCCTGCACATGCTCGGCAATCCGGTCGGCGTGATTAGTGCCGGCAATTCGCAATCGTTGGAACGATTCCTTGATCTGAACTATCCATTGTCGATTCTTGACGTGCAGCGTACGATGGCTGTGTGCGCCGAAGACGGCGCCGCCGCTGTGATCCTTGCGCTCAGCGAGGAAACGTTGAATGACGATGCGTTGCAGTCGGTGAATGTTGATGTGCTTGGCTGCGACGACAAGGGTCTCAGCGAGGCTGAGATCGTCAAGTCGGTCGCACGGTTTGGATGCACTGTCGGCAAGCAGACCCACATCGCAGGTCGTACGCAGGAATCCGATGCGCTCGCAGCGCAAGCGACGGAGGCATACGGGCAGACGGACAGCAGCGCGTTGTCATTGTCCATCGCCATGGTGCTTGCGGCCGGCGTACGTAAAGCCAATATTAAAAGCGCATTGCGTGTATCTCGAGATCTGAACTAGTCTCGATCGGAACGGATGCGGACGTCGAATAGTGATAATCGTAAACAACGTGAACAATATGCAGTACATCAACACAGAGGAGAAATCAGAGTGAGCAGCCCGACCATGATGCCAATGAGCTTGGAGGAAATCGCCCAGGCAGTTCAGGGACGGCTGATTGCCGGCACCGCGGCGATCGATACGCCTGTGGCCACCAGCACATTCACTGATTCACGACAGATTGTTGAAGGATCGGTATTCGTGGCGATTGCCGGAGAACGCGTGGATGGCCACGATTATGTGTCGAAGGTAGGCGCTCAGGGCGCTGTTGCCGCAATAGTCGACCATGAGATCGACGGTGCCGGAGTGCCTCAGATCGTGGTGGAAGATACGGTGCTTGCCTTGGGCGCGTTGGCCAAGCACAATATCGAACGCCGGCGTGCGTTGGAAACGCCGTTTACGGTGATTGGCATCACCGGTTCCGTCGGAAAAACCACTACCAAGGATCTCATGAAGGCGTTGCTGGCGCACATAGGACCGACGATTGCGCCGGTCGGATCGTTCAACAATGAAATCGGACTGCCGCTGACTTCGCTCAAAGTACATGCGGAAACTCGCTTTCTGGTTGCGGAAATGGGTGCCAATCATGTTGGGGAAATCGCGAATTTGACGTCGCTGGTGCCGCCGGATATTGCGGTCGTGTTGAAAGTCGGCGTCGCGCATCTAGGGGAATTCGGCTCGCCGGAACGCATCGCACAAGCCAAATCGGAAATCATCCGTGGTCTTGTTCCAGGTGGTCTTTCCGTACTGAACGCGAATGACGAGCATGTGGCTGCGATGAGCGCCATCGCTCCGGGCGACGTGATGTGGTTCGGACTTCCGCAGAACAATGACGGCAAGCCGGCAATCAGCGCGCAACATGTGCATTGCGACGAATTGGACCATCCGAGCTTCATTTTGGACAATGGTGATGGCGAGCATGCCGAGGTCACTCTGGGCATTTGCGGTCAGCATAACGTTATGAATGCGTTGGCGGCTGCTTCGGTAGCGATGCATTTGGGTATGTCGATGGATGAGGTCGCGTCCGCGCTGTCTGACGTCACGGCCATCAGTCCTCATCGTATGGCTGTTTCCACGGTGCACAAGCCTGAAACATCGTTCACCTTGATCGACGATTCGTTTAATGCCAATCCCGATTCCATGAAGGCGGGGCTTGACGGATTGTTGCGTTGGAAGGCGGGTGCTGAGACCCAACCGTTCCGTATTGCGGTGTTGGGTGCCATGCTTGAGCTTGGTCCGGATGAAAAGGATTTGCATGCTGGCATCGGCCGGTATGCGGTGGAAGGCGACGTTGACGCGTTGCTGACGGTCGGCAGCACATCCGATGCCTCTTTGGACGCTCTGGCCGGTGCCATGGCTGAAGGTGCATCCGCTGCGGGATGTGCTTCCCATATTGATTGGGTGCACGACATTGACGAGGCCGATCGTCTGGTGACGCAACTCGCCGTGGAACATCCGGGCGCTGTGGTGCTGCTTAAGGGCTCCCACGCTTCCGGCTTGAGCGCTTTGGCCGAACGTTGGCAGGCCCTGGCTGCACAATAGAACAAGAATATTTGGCAAGATTCGAATAATCGAATAAACGACGTTATCTGAAGAATGTCTGACTGAAACGGAGAACATCAGGTGATTTCGCTCATCATCGGAATTGTGGTGTCGCTGGTTGTGACGATCGTGGGCACCCCGCTGCTGATTCGTTTGGTGCACAAGCTGAATTATGGGCAATACATACGTCAGGATGGTCCGAAATCCCATCTAGTCAAGCGTGGCACGCCTACGTTGGGTGGCGTGGTCATCAATTTGGCGGTTGTGTTGGGCTGGGGCTCGTCGGCGCTGTACCGCTTCGTCACGCGGGGTGAGACTCCGTCGTGGTCTGCGGTGCTGGTGCTGTTTGCCATGTTGTCGATGGGATTGCTTGGTTTTATTGATGATTTCGCGAAGGTTCGTAAGAAGCAGAGCGAGGGATTGACGGTTAAGGGCAAGTTCATCGGTCAGTTCATTCTGGCTACCATATATGCGGTGCTGGCGTTGATTCTGCCTACGAATTCCGGTTTCCCCAGTGCCCAGGCCGGCATGAGCTTCATTGAGGAGCCGTTCTTCAGTTTCGAATTCGCGGGTAAGGTCGTGGCTATCGTGCTGTTCGTGATTTGGGTGAACTTCCTGATGACCGCGTGGACCAATGCCATCAATCTGACTGATGGTCTTGACGGTTTGGCAGCTGGCTCTTCGATGATTGCGTTCATGGGATATGCGGTGATCGCTTTTTGGGAGTTCTACCACCTTAAGGGATCGGGGCATGAGGGCTTTACCTACGCGGTATCTGATCCACTTGATCTGACCATTATCGCGGCTTGCGCGGCGGTAGCATGCTTCGGGTTCCTGTGGTACAACTCCAATCCGGCTTCAATTTTCATGGGAGATACCGGTTCGTTGGCGCTTGGCGGCCTGTTCGCTGCCATGTCCATCGCCACGCATACGGAATTCCTCGCGATTATTCTCGGCGGCCTGTTCGTCATGGAAACGTTGAGCGATGTCATTCAGGTCGGCTATTTCAAGATGACGCATAAGCGTGTGTTCAAGATGGCTCCGATCCACCATCATTTCGAATTGAAGGGATGGCCCGAAGTCAAGGTTGTGATTCGCTTCTGGATGATTGAACTGCTGTTCGTGCTGGTCGCCTTGGTGCTTTTCTATGGCGATTGGGTTGCCCGTTCCGGCTTGTGACAGTCGATGCTCGGTCTGTTGCCGTTGCGAATGAACGCAATATGACTGTGATATTAAGGCGTATGAGGTTCTGACGATCGAAGGATGATGGATATGGATATGAGCGGTAAGACCGCGATTGTGGCGGGTCTTGGAGTTTCTGGCCAGAGCATGATGGAGGTGTTGGGTTCCCGCGCCGAAAAGGTGTTGGGCGTGGATGAGAAGAAGCCTGATGCCGATCTGCACTCTTTCGACCACATTGATTGGGATCATGTCGACTTGGTGATGACTTCTCCGGTATTCAATCCGAGGACCCCGTTCATTCTCGAAGCGCAACGTCGTGGCATTCCGGTGATGAGCGAGGTCGAGCTTGCCTGGCAGCTGCGGGTGGATTGCGATGCCACTGGGCATCCTGCGCAATGGATTGGCATCACCGGTACCAATGGCAAGACCTCCACTACGGAAATGACTTCGGAGATGTTGACGGCTTGCGGTTTGACCGCACCTGCTGTCGGCAATATCGGCAAAGCGGTGTCCCATGCCGCAGTCGATCCGGCAAATGATGTGCTGTGTGTTGAGCTCAGTTCTTTCCAATTGCATTTCACCGATTCTCTTGAGTTGGATTGCGCGGCGATCACCAATATCGCTGACGACCATCTTGATTGGCATGGCGGTATCGACAATTACGCGTCCGACAAAGCGAAGGTCTTCCACCATGCCAAGAAGGCGTTGGTGTACAACGCGGATGATGAGCGCGTGACCAAGCTGGCATTCGCAGCCGAAACCGCGGAAGGCTGCCGTAGGGTTGGATTCACATTGTCGGAACCGCAAGATGGCCAGATTGGCGTGAAGGACGGCTGGATCGTCGACATGTCCGGCATCGCGGGCGGTGAGGCGGGCAAGCCTGAACAGGTTGCCAAAGTTGCCGAGTTCACACATCTGACCGAGCCGGATGGCACGGTATATCCGCATTTGCTCGCCGACGCATTGACCGCATTGGCGTTGGTGTTGGGACTTGGCGCGGATAAGGAGAAGGCGATCGCATCCCTGAAGCAGTTCACTCCAGGTGGCCACCGTATCCAGACCGTCGCCACCGCCACTACGGCGGATGGGGGAGCCATTCGTTTCGTTGACGACTCCAAGGCGACCAACGCGCATGCGGCCAAGGCCTCGCTCAATAGTTTTGCCGATAAATCCGTGGTGTGGATTGCCGGAGGACTGGCCAAAGGCAGCAGTTTCGAGCAATTGGTGGCTGATCAGGCGCATACCATCAAAGCCGCGGTCATCATCGGCAGGGATCAGCAGCCGATGCTGGATGCGTTCAAGACGAGCGCTCCCAACATTCCTCTGACCATCATCGATCCGGCGGATAATGGGGTCATTATGGAACGGGCGGTTGATGCCGCGGGCGAGTATGTCCAATCCGGTGATGTGGTGCTGATGGCGCCTGCATGTGCGTCGATGGATCAGTTCAAGTCGTATGCCGATCGTGGAAACCAGTTCGCACAGCAGGCTCAGCGTTGGGTGAACGAGCATGGAAAAGCCTAAAACCAGGCAGGTTGATAGTAGTCGTCAGAAAAAGAAGGCCGCCGTCGGAAAGCAGGTCGACGATTTTCATGGTTATGTCGGTCTGCGAAGCCTGCTTAATCCGATTTGGTGTTTTCATGGGTTCAGAACCGCGGTGATCATTCTCACCATTTTCGGTGTGATCATGGTGTTTTCCAGCTCTTCGGTAAACATGATTGCCAACGGACAGTCTCCGTGGTCCCAAGCACTGAAACAGGGGGGATTCTGCGTTCTTGGACTTATCGTGGGTGTTGCCTGCATGATGATTCCGGCGGAGCTCATCAGGAAATTCAGTTTCGTCTTCCTGATTATCGCTTTGCTTTTGCAGTCGCTGACGTTTACCCCCTTGGGCATCGATGTCCAAGGCAACAAAGGTTGGATCGGCCTTTTTGGATTTACCTTCCAGCCCGCCGAAGTCGTTAAGCTTGCGTTGTGCATATGGCTGCCGCGGGAACTGATCTACGCGCAGAAGCAGATAAACAAAGTCGGACCATATAAGGCATATCTCAAGTTGATTGCGTGGCTTGGTCTTGCATTGCTGTTGGTTGTGAGTGGCAAGGATCTTGGCACGGCCATGATTCTGTTCGCGATCGCAGGTGCCGCGTTGCTGTTGGGAGATTTTCCTGGCAAATGGTTGGCTATCGTGGCATGCGGCGGTGCGGTTTTGGTTGGCGGACTCGTTATCACCAGTCCGAACCGACTCAGCCGCATCATGGCCACATACCAAACTTGCTCCGCATCCGACATGCAGGGGGTCTGCTATCAGGCGGTGCATGGCAAATACGCCATGGCCTCCGGAGGTTTGCTTGGAGTGGGCATCGGCAATTCCGGAGAAAAATGGGGATATCTGCCGGAAGCGCACAACGATTTCATTTTCGCCATCATCGGTGAGGAAACGGGCTTTGTAGGCGCCTCTCTCGTCATTCTGCTGTTCTTGGTGCTTGGATGGTGCATGCTCGTGGTGGCTTTGCAATCGCAGGACAGGTACATCACTTTGGTATTGGCCAGCATTACCGTGTGGATCGTCGGCCAGGCATTCGTGAACATCGGCGTTGTGGTGGGATTGTTTCCGGTGATGGGTGTGCCATTGCCGTTTGTGTCCGCGGGCGGTTCGTCGTTGATTCTGTGTTTGGGCGCTGCAGGCGTAACCATCAGCATGATGAAGCAGCAGCCGCAGATCCAAGCGGAGATGCAGCGGGTCTGAGTGTCGGCTGCGACCGCAGCATACGCTACCGCGTATTGCGGTGTGCAAACGTAGATGAAATGTGAGCATCCGCGTGTGCGACGGTATGGCGCGCGGCGTACTGGGGTGCCGTGGGCTAAGCTCGTACACTATGAGCAATCAGAAGCATATCGTTCTTGCCGGCGGTGGTACGGCAGGTCATGTCAATCCTCTGCTCGCCGTGGCGCATGTGATTCGCGAGCTTGAACCAGACGCCGATATCGCAGTGGTGGGCACTGTCGTCGGCTTGGAACACGATTTGGTTCCCCAGGCCGGTTTCGAACTGGAAACCATTGAGAAGGTTCCTTTCCCACGCAGGCCCAATATGGCGGCGCTGAAGTTTCCCGCGCAGTGGAAGGCCGAAACGGCCAAAGTCCGTGACATTCTCACCCGTCATGAGGCGCAGGTGGTTGTCGGCTTCGGCGGATACACGTCCGCTCCCGTATATGCGGCAGCGCACAAGATGGGCATTCCGATCGCGATGCATGAGCAGAATGCCCGTGCCGGAATGGCCAACAAATTGGGAGCTCGCTGGGCGTCCATGATTGGCACCGCCTATGCGCAAACCGGCTTGAAGCCACGCAAGGGTGTTGAAGCCGAGCGTGTGGGATTGCCATTGCGTGCCGAAATCGCAGCGATAGCCCATGGCATGGAACATGACCGCATTGCCACAAGACAATCGGCCGCAGCGCAACTCGGTGTCGATCCGAACCGTCCACTGGTGGTGGTGACTGGAGGGTCGCTGGGCGCGGTGAACGTGAACCGTGCGGTGGCGGCTTCCGCTAGGGAGCTGCTGGAACACGCCCAGGTGATTCATCTGACTGGGAAAGGCAAAGATGATGAAGTGCGTTCATTGGTGTCGGTGAGCGCCGGCGAACAGGTGCTTGGCGAGCTTGGCCCGGACCATGGCAATGATGGCGATTATCGTGTTGCGCCGTATTTGGAACGTATTGATCTCGCATTCGCTTGCGCCGACCTGATTATCTGTCGCTCTGGGGCCGGCACCGTATCGGAATTGACGGCTTTGGGACTCCCCGCGATTTATGTTCCGCTGCCAATCGGCAACGGCGAGCAGCGATTCAACGCCCAGCCTGTCGTCGATGCGGAAGGCGGTCTGATGGTGGCTGATCGCGAATTCACCGCCGAATGGGTCAAACAGCATGTGCCGAAGCTGCTTGCCGATTCGGATCTGCTTGCCAAGTATGGCGACAACGCCTGGCAATACGGTATTCGAGATGCCGCCGAAGTCATGGCCAAGCGCGTGCTTTCCATGATTGACGAAAAGTAGGCTGCGGCGACGGCAGGTGCGTTCGTCGCATTCCAAAATCCCACCCATGATCGGCCATATGCGAGACCATGGGTGAGACCATAATGGAACAAGCTAAAAAAACATGCAAGAGGAGCAGTCGTGTCTGACAACCAGCGTGAAGCCGGTACCATCGTTCTTGATCCAACCCATGCGTCGTTCAGTCCGCAGGAAGGCGTGAATGATTTGGGGGCAACCCATTTCATCGGCATTGGAGGCGCGGGCATGAGCGTGCTCGCTGAAATGCTGCACGAACAGGGCGTTGAAGTGGACGGTTCAGATCGTGAACCCAGCGCCAAAACCGATCGTCTGCAGGGAATCGGCATTACAGTCGAATTCGGGCAGCGCGCAGAAAACGTCGAAGGCAAACATACCGTCGTATTCTCCAGCGCCATCAAATCCGACAATCCGGAAATCGTCGCAGCATACGAAGCAGGCGAACGCATCGTGCACCGCAGCGACATTCTCGCATTGCTGATGAACGCAAAACGTGCGGTGACGGTCGCAGGAGCTCATGGCAAAACCACGACCAGTTCCATGCTGGCCCATATCCTCACCCATGCCGGTGAGGGAAATCTGGCCGATCCAAGCTATGCCATCGGCGGATCCATCCAAGGCAAGGATGGTGTGACGATTGACGGAGGCCATGCTGGTAAGGGCGACGTTCTTGTGGCGGAAGCGGACGAATCCGATGGCAGCTTTGCCAAGTATCATCCGGAAATCGCCATTGTCACCAACTCCGAAGCCGATCATCTCGACCATTACGGCACGCAGGAAAACTATCGTGCGGCTTTTGTCAATCATGTTCAGCATGCCGAAAAATCGGTGGTGATGTGCGGCGATGATGAAGGCAATCTTGCGGTATTGCGTGCTCTCGATCCGCAGACGGCCAAGCGTACGGTCGTGTATGCGACGCAGGATACGGTTTCGTTGGGTGATTTGAACGGTGCCGCGTTCGTGCATATCGAATCGGAAAACGAAAGCGCGCAAAGCGGTGCCGAACATTTCACCTTACACATGCCCGCGGGATTGTTGGGCGAACATGAGCGTATGGTTCCGGTGACGCTTACCGTTCCAGGCATTCACAACGCGCGCAATGCCTCCGCTGCGATTATTGCGGCCGCGTTGTTGGGCGTCGATGTCGAGAACGCTGCCCAAGCCGCCACGTCGTTCCTTGGAGCTGCCCGTCGTTTCCAAGTGCGTGGTATGGTCGGCCAAGTGACTGTCGTTGATGATTACGCGCATCATCCTACGGAGATTTCGGCATTGCTGGATGCGGCGCGCCGCAGGTACCCGCAGTCGGTGATTCGCGTGATCTTCCAGCCGCACCTGTTCTCCCGGACCATGTTCTTTGCGAGTGAATTCGCTGAAGCATTGGCCAAGGCGGATGATGTGATCGTCACCGGCATTTTCCCCGCACGTGAAAAGCAGGAGGACTATCCGACGATTAGCTCCGCCACCATTGTGGACGAGGCGCTTAAGCTTGACCACACGCCTGCCGAGGATTGGATTCGCGGAGTGGAGGATATGCATACCGCGGCACAGATGATGACGATGCGTGCTCATCATGGCGATGTCATCTTCACTGTTGGCGCAGGCGACATCACACAGATGGACGAGGTGATGCTGCACTCCCTTCAGGCTCATCGTTGGGATTGTGAGGGCTGATGACGCGAAGGGTCATCAGTTCAGGTACGGGTTCGGATGGTTCCGCAACGACGCCTGAAAATCAGACGTCGCATGGTAGAACCATCCAAAGCCGGAAACACAGCGATGCCGGAAAGCAGGTTCAGCCGAAAGGCCGTTCCGTCGCTGGTGGAGCGGGACGCGCGTCTTCTTCCGGGAAGAAGACGCAGGAAAATACGGTTGAGAGTGGCAACAAAGGCAGCGTGAGTCGTTCGAGATCAGGCGATTTCGTGGACGCGCGCAATCTTGCCGGCGAGGATTTCGTTTCGAAGACATTGGAGGAAACCATAGGCACGTTGGGCGTGGTAACGCGCCCGAAGGTGGTTGATTTCAGTGCGCGTCTGAAAGAACGACGCAAGGCGAACGCGCGTGTCGTCGCCATGCGCGCGTGCGTTTCCGCTGCTGTCATTGTTGTTGCAGGCGCGTTGGTATGGCTGTTTTTCTTCTCATCGGTATTCCGTCTCGAGTCCGGCAATATTAGCGTTGTCGGCGCCAACGAATGGGTGAGTGAGTCTCAGGTGTTGGATATTGCGGGCCAGCAAGCAGGAAAATCGATTCTTCTCGTGTCGAACAATGACGTGGAAAAGAAAATCAAGGAGATTCCGGGAGTCACTTCCGCGCAATCCAAGAAAAAACTGCCCGACTCCCTTGAAGTGACCATCAAGGCGCAAAAGCCTGCTGCGATGCTCAAGACAGGCGAGGACAGCATGACCGCGGTCGACAGCAAGGGGCGTATATTGAATTCCGTCAGCGGAGCTTCCGTGGAAGGAATTCCCGTCATTGAAGTGAAGGATGTCGAAACAAGTCTGAGCAATCGTTCCATCAAGGAGGCGTTGAAGATCCTCAGCTCATTGCCGGAATCGATGCGCAACTCCATCACCAAGGTGACTGCCGAAACCCAGGATTCCATCACCACGGAAATCAATGGGGGAGACCGTGTGATCGTATGGGGCGATTCATCCGGCCTCAAGTTGAAGAAAGCTGTCGTCGATAAAATCATCAATGATCCGAATGTGATCGGAGACAAGCATAACGTCGACGTGTCTGCGCCGTTGCGTCCAATCATCAAATAGTCGCGTTGATATACGAAGAACCCCGGTTGCCTTGCGGTACCGGGGTTCTTCGCGAATAGGAGGAGAGAAGGAGAAGTTCGATTATTGGAGGCCGTCAGGCGTTCGGATTGGCCTTCAACGCAGGAGCGACGGAGACCGCGGGATCGAGACGCGGAATCAGCGTGCACTGCGTGGCATGGTACAGGTCGGACTTGCCCGGCCAGACGGTACCGATGACCTCGTTGTCTTTGTTCAGCTGGTGGAACCAAGAACCGTTCTTATGGTCGATCAGGTATTCGTCAATGTACTTCCAGAAGGTCGCATACCAATCCTTGTACACCTGCTTGCCGGTGACGGTGGCCAGTGTGGCCGAGGTGTTCACGGATTCGGCAAGCGTCCAGTGCATGCGGTCGGTGACAACGGGCTTGCCGTTCCAATCGGTGGTGTAAGCCAAACCGATGGTGCCTTCGGCGTTCCAGGCGTCGGCAAGTGCCTGAGCGAACAGGTTCTCGGCGGCTTCGATAAGCTGCTGCTTGCCTTCTTCGGAACGCTGCTTGGAGCTCAACGCATACTGGGTGATGAGACGTGCCCACTCGATGCCATGGCCCGGAGTGGCGCCGTACGGCTTGAACTGGTCATCCGGCTTGTCATGGTTGCATTCGAGATCCGGCTGCCAATCGGCGGTGAAATGCTCAGGAATACGCCAGTTATTGTTGGCTGCCCATCCGACCACATGATCGATGATACGACCAGCGCGCTCGCGGTATTCCTCGTTTCCGGCCACATCGGCAACGGCAAGGAATGCTTCGGTGGTGTGCATATTGGCATTGATGCCGCGATAGGAGTCAAGCTCGGTGAATTCCGTGTTCCAAGTATCGACGGCCAGACCGATCTCGTCATCCCAGAAATGCTTGTCGTAGGTTGCCAGAGCCTCTTCGAGCAGCTCGTCCGCGTCCGGGCGGCCGATAAGCTTGGCGGAAGTGGCGGCAAGAATCACGAAAGCGTGGGCGTAGCAGACCTTGCCTGCTTCATGGGTGGAGCCGTCTGCGGAAATGGACGGATACCATCCGCCATTTTCATCGTCATGCAGCGGACCGCGCAGGCCGGCGATGGCCTTGTCAACCAGTTCTGCGGCGCCCGGCTCGCCGTGCAGGAACCCCAAGGAATACACGTGCGCCATGCGGCAGGTGATCCACGTGTGGATGTTTTGGGTCAGATCCGGATTGCCGGTATCGTCCAGCCAGTAGGAGCCACCCTGCGGGGCGGGGAAATTGTGTCCGAAATGCAGGAGCTCGTTGGTTTCCGCCTCGAGCAGGGCATGGTTTTCTTCGGAGCCGAACACGTAGGCTTCGGGAGAGTAAGTGCAGGTCATCGATCAAGTCCTTCCTTGACGTCGTCTGCTGTGACGTGATAACTAGGTTGATGTATTAACTATGTTAACCACTTAAGCGGTTAATGCAAATCGACACGCGGAATTTGATGGTGGGATTCTGATGATTTGTGATGGGGGAGAGCTGGATTTTTCGTATGTTGATTTGACGAGGTTGTCTTGTGAAGAGGAGTACCTAAAAACGTACCTTGCATGCTGTTTAGGGTGGTAGACAGATGGAATTTGGAAGAGATTAAGCAAGCCGGAGGAGGGATTTTTGCCCACATTTTTTTTTAGAACATCCGGCACATCGGGGGTAATTTGGAGTAAACCCAGGAATCTTCGAAAACCGTTGGAAATACAAGAAAAGCCGCCATTTCTGGCGGCTTTCAATACGTGGAGATGCGGGGAATTGAATCCCGCTACATCAAGCCCGAAAGCCTTACTCCCGCTTGAATCACGCCGCGCTCGCAGTCGTTTTTGGCAACATTTTGGCAACATTTTCCCGAAGCAGCAACGAATCCATCGCCAGACCGACCGCGTCCAGATCGTCGTCGAACAGATCGGCGTACACATCCAGGGTCATCGCCGCGCTCGCGTGGCCGAGCTGGTTCTGGATGGCCTTGACGTTCGCTCCGGAGCTGACCATGAGGCTCGCCGCGGTGTGGCGCAGGTCGTGGTAGGTGAGTCCGAGAGGGACGCCGGCGCGCCTCTTCGCCCGCCAGAACCACTTGGTCGGGTCGTTCGGCGGCGCGGTGCGCGCCAGATATCCTCCGTCCTGCGCGGGGAACAGCGGCTCGCGGCCTTCCCTCCCGGCGCACCGATCGCGCAGCGGGGCGTCGAGTGTGCTGGGGAACACGACCTGCCTCGACCTGCCGGATTTTGGCAGGTCGACCACCACCTCGTGGCTGACTGTGGTGGCGCTCCGTCTGACCGAAAGCCGGTGTCTGGCGAAATCCACGTCCTCGACGTGCAGTCCGGCCATCTCTCCCCATCTCAGTCCGCACAGGCCGAGCACGAGCACCATCGTCCGCCGGTCGCCGGATTCGTCGGCGAGCCGGAACAGCTGTTCGACGGTGAGGTACGTGTGCTCCTTGCGCTTCTTGCGTGGCGTCTCGATGCCGTCGCACGGGTTGGACGGGATGAGTCTGTCGGACACGGCGTCGGCGCAGATGCCGCGCAGGATTCCGAGGTTGCGCAGCACGACGGTGGCGCTCTTGCTTTCGGCTTGGGCGCTGACCCATTCCTGGATTTCGGCGCGGGTCAGTGATTCGAGCGTGCGCGCGCCCCATTGCGGTTCGACATGGACCCGCCATGCTCGTTCGAGCGATTCGACGTAGCTGGCCTTTGACGAGACGCGCTTCTTGGCTATCCATGCCGGCCAGAGCCCGCCGACCTTCCGGCGTCCGGCCTGCGGGTCGATGTACGTTCCGCTGGCCTTGGCGACGGTGACGTGTTCGGCCAGCCATTCCTGAGCGTCGCGTTTGCGTTGGAAGCCGCGCCGGCTAGTCTGCGTGCCGTCCGGTTTGCGGTAGATGACGCGCCATCGTCGTCCGTCCTTGGTGTCGTATGCGTCAATGGTCGCCATCTTCCGCCTTCTTCCGTGGCCTGCCGCCGCCGACACCGCGGCCAGGGCGTTGCGCGTTCCATTGGTCGATGGTCTCGGGGAGCCAGCCGCGCGTGCGTCCGATGGTGGCGTCCGGCTGGGGGAGCTTGTAGGCGCTGACGGCGGCGGTGCTGATGCCGAGGCGCTTGGCCACGTCGGTGACGCTCAGGTATTCGACGGCCATGTCAGTCCTTCCTTCCGGCGATGAGCGCGAAGACGGCGCTGACGATGGCGCATCCGGCGGTGAGCGCGAACGGCCAGCCGAACCATGCGCTGGCGGCGGTTCCGAGCGCGAACACCGCGCTGACTATCGATTCCGTTCTCATGATGTCCCATGGCATAATCGGAGATATGGGGTTCCGGCCCCTAGGTCTGGCCGGAACCCTTGCTCACTTCCTCTTCTTCGGTTTCCGTCTCATCTCCTTGATGAGTCCGGTCACTGCTTTGATGAGGGCCGCGATGCTCGCGACGAGAAGCGAGATGCTGGTGATTATCTCCGATGGTGTCATGTTCACCTCCTTTCCTTGATATAAACTATATTAGCACAGTAAATAAAGTAATGCAAGTCAGAACACGAAGAACCACACTCACCAAAATCACCGAAATGTGTCAGGATTATCCAGATTGTGAAGAGATGTAGACGACGCCGCGCGCTCGCATGTAGTTTGAAAGACAAGGCAAGGGAAGGGCGTGCGATGAAGTCGATGACATATGGAGAGGCGAGACAGATTGCACGCGATCTCGCGAAGGATACATTGGAGAACTACTGGTCCGGCTCATACCCGGTGGATCCGGTAGCGATAGCACGGAGCGCCGGGATAGAGGTTTACAGCTCACAGCTTGGGGTGGATACATGGGGCATGCTTGTCGGCGGCGACAACAGTGTCACCATGTACCTTGACAAGGACCAGCCGTTGAACAGAATGCGCTTCAGCGCTGCGCATGAGCTTGGCCATTATATGACGCACACCGCATCTGATGAACGGCTCGCGGATTATGTCAAGGTGATACCAGCCGGCAAGGGATACGTGGACAAACGTAGCGACGCCGGACGCGGGAACCTCTTCGAGGTGATCGCGAACGAATATGCCGGGGCACTTCTCATGCCGGAGCAGGAACTGCGGAGAATGGCGAAAGCCGACGACAGCAACATATCCATAGCGAGAGCCTTCCGTGTATCCGTGGATGCCGTCGCATACAGACGAAAGATCCTCGCGCTGTGACGAAGGAAGAGGATTACTTCGGATGGGCCGACGCGTCGGATGACGACGGCATCCCATCCATCGATGACGATTTCGCGCAGATCGATGACATGCCTCCAAGGGATGACGATTCACAGATCGACAAACTGCCGGATGATCTAGGTATGGAACATTCCTCCCAACCAGTCTCCGAAGACGCAAGCATGAGCATGCTGCTCAAAGCTGCTGGGTGGCATCCGTTCCTCCACCTATTCGTCAGAATCTCGAACATGCTATACGGAAATTATCGAGAATGGCAACGCCCCAACATCCTCGCATCAAAGCACAGACGCATGTTCTGGTACTCATGGATAAGCGATCAAATAGTCCAGTGGCTATGTGTATTGGGAGTCCTAGCATTCGTCGCCGTCACTGCATGGAAAGCACTTTTCGCATAAACAAACCCCGGCGCTCGCGGTATGCGGGTGGCCGGGGTCTTTTTTTATAAGGAATCCGAAGGGGTATAAGGCTCTATCAGCACGTATAAAGGCGTATAAATTATTGCACGCACACGCCGGAATCGTACAATAGCTGCCGGTAGTCGTTCAATACCTGGATGGTGACGCCCAATTCCACTGCCATCATCCACGTATTGCCCTCATACACCGTCTCGGCCATGCCGTAATCCACCGGCGAGATCAACGCCAACGCCGTCTCCCTGCGACACCGACGCTCGCATTTGGCCCCGTATCGTGTACCGCAGCCGGGGTCATGGTGTCTGGCGTGGATGAGCTCGTGGCACAATGTGCAGCGGCGTTGCCTCGCGTTGAGCTTGTCGTGCAGGACGATGAGGCCTAGCGCGTCGCAATAGTAGCCGTTCATCTCACGGGGCAGACAGTCCTCCTCGACGCGCAGGCCCATGTCCCCGGCCCGCGCGTACAACGTGTCAATGTCAGTCGTCTGGCATCTCGCTTTCCACGGCTTTGAACCCGGTGCCCTCGACGCGCCTCTCGTCCTTCCTCACGCGACGTTCGATCTTGCGGATGTCCTCCTGCGCGGGAAGATCCTCGGGGACGATGCCCTGTTCGACCAGCGCGTTACGCACGGAGCGGTTGTTGCCGACGTGCTCGTTGCCAATCTGCGAGGTTCCATGCAGATCCTTCTGCTCGATGTTGAGGTTGGTCATCTGCGTGGCGAGCTGCTTGGCCGTCACGTTGATGGGATGTAGTCTGTCGGCCAGCGGACGGTTTTTCGGCACGCCGAGCCTGTCCTTCATCGCCTGCGTGCTGCGTCCGAACAACGCCTGGTCGCCGTGGCTGCGGATGATGCCGAACCCGCGTTCGTCCACGCCGCGTTCGTAGCTGAGCTTGGACAGTTGCTTCTCCTCGACGGCCAGCGCCTCGCGTCCGGCGAGCCGGCTGATCTCGCCCATGCGCTGCTCGAGCAGTTCGGCGGTGCGGGTCTGCACGGCGAAGTAGCTTTGCAGCAGCGCGACCTCCTCCTTACGCGGGTCGCCGTTCTGCGCCACCAGATAGCACGCGTACCGGGTCAGTTTCACGTCCCCGATGACGCGGGTTCCTCCGTTGACGGTTGCCGCGTTCCTGGTGGTGTCTCGGAAATGGGCTTCGACCTGCTGGCCGGAATTTGCGCATGCGTCCTTGGCGCGCTGCACCGCCTTCGCGAAATTCTCCCACTTGGAATATCCCATGTGTTCCATGATGTCGCGGGCGAGCCAGTATTCAACGCCATCTTCTTCGTGGGAAAGCGCGTCGAGCTCGTTCGCGTGACGTGCTATCTCGTTTTTGTCCATGTGTCTCCTCCTTGATGGTTGGGATGATTTCCTGACCTCAGGAAATCATCCCAACCATATGATTTCCTGACCTCGGCAAAATGGTCTAATCCCAGTGTTTCCAACGGTTCCCGCCGTCAGTCGTCCGGCGTCTCGCTTTCCAAATCACAGTTGGTATCCATACTGACGGTTTCCGTCCTTTCTATCTGCTGATTGTCCATCAGCCCACTGTTGCGCATGATGGTCGTCATCACGTTTGTCGGAGCTATAAGCAGCGCCACTGGGTTTCCGTTTCCCGCTCCCGGAGCGTTGCCACAGGTGAACATCGCTGAATACTCTTCGCCGGAATCCATGTGTTTTGCCAAACGTGCAGCGTTCTGCTTGTTGACATATCCGATAAGACCGGCGTTGGGCGCGTGAATCGCCACGGCGTTGCGATCATACTGGTTGCCCGGTTCCCTGACAAGCATTGCTGGTCTCAAAGGACGTGTGTCGGCGGCCCGTAGGGCTTTCTCGTAGTGGGAGCCGCCACGAAGGGAACAGGTGAAAACGCCGAGCTTGTATATTTGCCCTGAAGCTTTGTTCGGCAGTATCCCATTGGGCGCTTCCAATACAAGTTGACCGTTGAACAAAGCAAGCTTCAGATTTGTGTTTCCATCGCCGAATATGGTGACTAGGTCAAGCTGGTGTTCCGGTGGGAGAAAAGCGGAACTGTAGATTGGGACATACTCCTTCAGTCCCCTGACCGGACGCAAGCATCGCGGATCTGGCTTTCGGCGGTATGGGGTCTCCGTATAAACGGAGAGCGTCGGGGTATCCTTCGAGGTGGCGTTCGTCTTACGCGCGTCTTTTTCGGTTACTACTTCCCTAAAGGTGTCGCCATCCCGCACCAAACGACGATCGTATTCCGTCGTCCTTTCTGTCTCATTGCCGTTGTCCGCGTTTGTTTGTTTTCCGTCGGATAACGCAATTGCGACTGCGGTTCCGAGGATGATGATGAGTATTATCCATGCCATCACGATCTCACTTTTCGCTCACGAGTGTTTCCGTATCAAAGGAAATGTCTATTTCTGTGTTTTCGACAATGTCAGTCATCCGGCGTCTCGCTTTCCACGTCACGATTCTCATCTATGTTGGCGGCCACGTCATAGTCTTCGGGGTGCGCGGCGATACGATCAACCAGGTCATCCGAGATTCGAGATTCGCGCTCGCTGACGGCTTGAGATGAAATCGATCCGCATGCTGCAGCTACCAACGAAAGCGCATCGGGAAGGCCGAACAGTGGTGCGAGGCGGTCAAGCTCACTGATTGCCCAGCTACGCTTACCGAGTACTCGGTCGCTGACATATCCTTTGGAACGTCCCTCAAGTGCCTTGGAGAGGTCGGCTTGGGTTATTCCTTTGGCTTCCATTGCCTGGCTGATGTATTTGCAAATCACCATGTCGGTGCGTGTAGTGCTGCTATCCATACTGATGACTGTATTCGAATTTTCGGGAAGTTACATCTTTTCACCGTTCGGCGTGTTGAAGTTGCCATACCGAATATTCGGGAGTACATTGTAAGCATGTTCACCGAATATCCGGTAAACATCGAAAGGAATCCCGAATATTCGGGGAATGGAGGTGATGTGACCAGCAATGAATATGTGACGCAGGCAATCAAGGTCAGGATGGCTCGACTTGGAATCACCCAATCCGACGTCGCTGATGCAGTTGGAATCAATCGCGTTGTCATGAATCGGTATATGCGCAATCAGCGTGAATGGCCGATTCGAGTCCTCGACAAGATTGCTCCAGCACTGAGATGGAGGGATGGTCTTGACATTTTTATCGCAGCAAATTCCGAAGAAAAAGATTCAGAGGCAACATTCATAAAAGCATGAACAGGAAGGAGAATCCAGTGGACAACGAAATCCAGACTTTCGAATTCGAAGGCAACAGTTTCAGGACGCTCGCCGATGGCGACGAAGTGATGTTCGTTGCATCGGACATTGCCAAGCTGCTGGGTTATGGAAATGCGAAAGACATGGCGCGAAATCTCGACAGTGACGAGAAGGGTATGCACCAAGTGCCTACCCTTGGCGGATTGCAGAAAATGACGGTTCTTACTGAGTCTGGTCTTTATCGTGCAATTCTCAATCGCGAAGCCGCCTATGTCAAAAATCCGGAAGCGAAGGCGTTCGTGAAACGTTTCCAACGTTGGGTCACGCATGAGGTGCTTCCCCAGATTCGCAGGACCGGCGGCTACATCCCCACGTCCGAGTCGGATTCGGACGAGGACATCATGGCCAGGGCCGTGCTTGTCGCGCAGAAGACCATCGAGCGCAAGAACCAACAGCTTCAAGCCAAGGACGCGCAAATCAAGGTATTGGAGCCGAAAGCCCGGTTTGCCGATGCTGTCGCCGCGTCCGATGGCACGTGCCTGGTCGGCGAGTTGGCGAAGATGCTCCGGCAGAACGGGATGGACATCGGCCAGAACCGGCTGTTCCGTCTCCTGCAGGCCGACGGGTATCTCGGCAAGTCCGGTTCGAATCGCAACGTGCCGACACAGCGTGCGATGGACCTCGGCCTGTTCCGCATTAAGGAGACCACCGTCACCCATGCCGATGGGCACACCACGGTCAGCCGTACTCCGAAGGTCACCGGCAAGGGGCAGCGCTATTTCATCGACCGGTACTGGGGTCGCGCTCAGCCGTCGTTGGAAGCGGGTGCGTGATGGTCTTGCAGCAGATGATGACCACCACGCAGGTGGCGAGGCTTTTCGGGGCCGAGACGCCGGAGGAGATTCGGACGCGGCAGGGGTATCTGGCCCAGTTGCGTTTCCGTGGACAGGGTCCTCGGTTCGTGAAGCACGGGCGGATGATCCTTTATCCGGAAACGGCCGTGGCCGAATGGCTTGAGGAAGGCGAGACGAATTGCACAAGGAGCATTGCATGAACGACATTCGCAAAGCGTGCGTGAGGGCCGTGTTTGACGAATTCGACGACCATGGCGACGCCATCAGTCCGGCCTGTGGCGACTTATGGGACGAAATCGAAGCACGGCGTCCGCTCGGTCACATCGTCGGCTACGTCGACCTTGACGTCACCGGAATCGTGGATCTCATCGTCGACACGATCAACGAGGAGCTGTGATGACACTCAGAAGAATCGACGCGGAAACGCTGCTGACGCCACCCGAACCGCTGAAGGCGAGCGTCGTCATGCTCGGCATGAGCGGATACGCGGTTCGCATCAGTCCGAAAGGCGGGGCCCAGCTCGTGGAACTCCTGCCCGACGGAGTCCGCACGCTCGCATCCATCACCGCGGGCGAGCTTGAGACATTCGACTACCAACTCCACAACGAAACGGGAGGCACCAGATGACCGACAACGATTTCCGTATCGAGGACCGGAAGGAACGCGAGGCGAAACGGCCGAACTATCCGCTGCGCAGGGTCAAGTTCCTGCTCGCGGTCGTCGGCCTCGTCGCCAGCGTGACGCTCATGCTCACCTGGCATGGCGGGAGCCTTGCGGGCGCGCTTGTGGTGGAGGGCGTGTATCTCGCCACCGCGTTGTGGCTGGTGGTACGGTTCGCGCCGAAATACGACGAAAAGGACGACAATCATGCCTAGCGGAGCGGACAGCCTGCAAAAACATTCGAAATACGCTCCGGTCAACCGCGGCAGCATCCACTACGGCGCATCCCGAAGCCACGGCCACCACACTTCGCCGAAGACATGGAGCCAGGAGACCGGCATCGACCTCGACCGGCTCCTCCACGACGAACGCGAGTACATCACGCGGATGAGACGCCGCACCCGGCGTGACATCGACGTGAAACCACGCATCCAACGCGTGTACGAGACGATCATCGCACTGCAGATGGAAGGAGCGACGCCCAGCAGCCACAAGGTGGCCTCACGGCTCAACATCCCCCGGAGCACCGTGATGGGCGACGTGCACAGGCTCGCCGACATGGGATTGCTCGTCAACGCGCGGACCCGACGCGGAGGCTTCCTCGCCACCGGCAGAACACCCGATTGGAGTGACCTGGATTGAGTCTCGAAACATTAAGCCTGCCGGAATGGCCAATGGTGTGCGAACTCACCGTGCCTGGCGACCCGCAGTCGAAAGGCCGTCCACGCGTCTACCAGGGACACGGCATCACCCCGACGCGGACGCGGGAAGCCGAGAACCGCGTGTACACGGAATGGCGCAACCAGTATCCCCGCCTGCCACCCTACGAAGGGCCAGTCTGCCTGACGCTCACATTCTGGACGGCAACACGGCGCGGACGCGACTGGGACAATCTGGCGAAACTGTTCACCGACGCGTTGAACGGCGTCGCCTACCGGGACGACCGGCAGATCATCGAAGCCAGCGTGCACGTGCACCGTCCCGACCAGTACGTGCTTGGCGCGCACGGCAGGCCACGCAAACGGAAAAGCGGCGACCCGCTCACATGGCACGGCCAGCCATACACGCCATGCACGAGGGCCAGCATCTACTTCAAACAGGAATACATACCCAGATAGGAGAAAACACCATGAAAAACACCAGTGAATACGTTGTGCAGACCCTCATCGACGACGAGGACATGAGCGCCGACCTCGCGAGCCTCTACCCGGCGGCCAGCAAAATCGGCGACGCAGCCGCGGCATTCATCGACAAAGCGGACCAGACAATCGAAAAGAAGGGTCTGATGGGCACGCCTGCCGGAACTGTCGCGAAATGCATCGACATTTGCCAGAACGTCGTCAAGGAAGGCGCGGCCATCAGCCGGCTCCTACGCAATCCAAGGACCTGCGACACCGTGATCATCAGCCGACGGTGCAAGGAAACGAATCCCGCCACCGAAGACGACGGCATGACGCAATCGACAGTGGAGGACGTGGCATGAGCAAGCAGAGGGGACACATGCCGTACTGCCGCACGTGCGGACCATTGGGGCCGGCCATGCGAACCACGCCCGCGTTCGACGTCGTGGAAACGCATCGACGCGCCTACCCGCACCACCAGACCAGCGTCATCCCCACCAAAACCAGCATCATCGTGAAAGGAACAAGCAAATGAGCGCGCAGAACCTCGAAACATTGGCCAAACGGTACGTGGAACTGAAAAGCCGCATCGCCGACCTTCAGGAAGAAGCCGACGGATTGAAAGCCGAACTCATGGAGAACCGCGAGCCCGGCGAATACGCGGCCGGACCATTGACCGTGAAAATCAAGAAAGGCAAACGCAACCTCGACGCCGGCGCATTCGAAAAACACTTCCCCATCCAACAGTACGCGGACTGCTACCAGATCAAACCCAAAGCATTGTCCGCGATCATCAAACAGGTCGGCGAAAACGCTTTGCAGGATTGTGTGAAAGTCGGCGCGGCAAGCCTGGTGGTCGAATGATGGGCGACAAGATCACCAGACAACACTTCAACCACGCATTGAACAACGCGCTGGACGCCTACGACAAGTCCTTAAGCGAGAACGTGTATCTCCTCGACGCGGACGACCTCGGCGCTTTTGCCGACATCCTGTACCGCTACCTATTCGACGTGAAATGCGAGGCATGAAAATGGCCAGCGAACTCGACCTTGAAGCCGTCATGGCCGCAAACCAGACCGCACCAGGAAAGATGCAAGCGTCCACGGCGGAGTCGGAGGAGTGGACGGAAATCCGCGGCATCATCGAAGACCACATCACCAACCAGCCAAGAAGCCTGCAAAAGGAGATCGGACCATCGGAGCTCGGCACCGACTGCCTCCACTGCCTCGCCGCCAGACTCGCCGGATGGGAGAAACGCCAGTCGGCCGCATGGCTGCCATTCATCGGCACATGCGTCCACGAACGATTCGAACACCTGTTCAACAGTCGCAAGGACGAATTCACCGTCCCGGACGACGATGGGGGAGAACCATGGGCCGTGAAACGCTTCGAGGCCGAAAGACACGTCGACGTGGGCGAAATCCACGGACTCCACGGCCATCAGCGCATCCACGGCAGCATCGACCTGTACGACGCGGAAAACAACACGACCATCGACTGGAAAATCACAGGCCCCACCACAATCCGCAACGTCAAAGCCAACGGGCCAAGCCAACAATATCGCATCCAGGCAAGCCTCTACGGCATCGGATTGGAAAACGACGGCGAACCCTGCAAAAAGAACGCGATCTACTTCCTGCCCAAGAACAGCGTCAGTCTCGCCGACGCACTGCCCGTCGAATTCGCTTTCGACCCGAAACCCGGCAAATGGGCTTTAAGCCGCGCGCAACTCATCGCCAACCTCCTCGACCTCATCGAACAAGAGGACGGACCAAACGTGCGCGACGCGTGGATCCACGCGCTACCCACCAGCCCGACCCACTGCTTCCAATGCGGCACATGGCCGGACGACCAGCTGGGCGACCTCGCCCAACTGAACCAAGACCAATATCCGGCATTGCCGGACAAATGGCGGCAGGCCACAAGCCTGCTGGAATCCACCTACACAAAATAGAAAGGTAAAAAAAGACAATGTTTGGAACGAATAATTACGGTGGCGGATTCACCCAGCAAGGCGGAGCCAGCTACCGGCCACAACAGGCGCAGCAGCAGTCCGCCGAATCATTGAGTCTCGACGACGTGATGCAGGGAGGCGCGCCCAGCGCGTTCAGCAAGGACGATCCGATCGGCACCAGCGTGGAAGGCGAGATCGTGGAAATCCGCGCGGAACAGCAGACCGACTTCACCACCGGCGAACCACTGTATTATCCGAACGGCAAGCCGAAGCCGCAGGTCGTCATCCACCTGCAGACCACGATGACGGATCCCAACCGGATCGGCGACAGCGGCATCCGAGGCGTGTACGTGAAGGGCTACAACATCGGCCAATTGCGTCTCGCATGCCGTCAGGCCGGAGTCGGCGACCATCCGAACGTCGGAGACCACTTGAAGGCCACGTTCGCCCGCACACAGCCCGCGAAGACCCGCGGTTTCAACGACGCGAAAATCTACGACTACATCGTCACGCCGAAAAAGACCGCCGACCTCACCACCGCGATGAACGACCCGCAAGCAGGCATGACGCAACAGCAGCCAGCCCAGCCGGTCCAGCAGGTGACGTTCAGCCAGCCGGCAGGATTGACCGCGCAGGAACGACAGCAGGTCCTCCAGTTGAAATCCTTGGGCAAGACGCCGCAGGAGATCGCCGGGCTCCTCGGCAAAACCGTTGACCAGGTGGTCAACGCTGTCGGAGCAGGCAGCGGACAAGAACCGGAATTCTGATCGTCAAAAAATGGCAAAAGTCCCCTCGCGTCCCCGTGATTGCAGTCATCTGCAAAATAAAACGTCCACGGGGACGCGAGGGGGACATACGAAAGTCCACCCAAAAATGACGGAATTTCAACGATATATAGAAAAAGAGACAAAGGGACAAAGGTTTTTATATATATATGTCTTTTTTGTTGTTTTTGGTGTGTGTTGTTACGGACGTCCGCGTCCCCGTCAATCAAGGAGGTGAATAGTGAGGGATTATCGCAAATACCAGCCGATACCGGTCGACACTCTGCCAGCCCAGTTCGCCGGCATCTTCCACCTGCTCGAACTGACGTTCACACCGGCAAACGACATGACCATCGTCACGACCATCACCGGACAGAACCTCCAACTCGTCTGCCAAGGCGGCACCGAAACCGACAATCGCAAAAAAGCACCGGTAGTCGCCGCAGGCTACCAGAAAGCCATCTGGGAACTCCGCGAAGGCCATTTACGCTACTGTCCGTCACAGGACAGGCTCTGGCGACGCGACCCCGACATGAGCGACCACGACGGCGGCCGCCTTCTGCTCAACAGCTGGCATCCGGTAAAAACCATCGAGGACGAATACCATATCGGAGCCACGGCCAACAGCAGGGAACGCAATCCGCTCTACAGTGCGGCGATCCTCCGCGAATCGAAACGCGCCCAATGGTTCGACCAAGTGGAACGCGGCGTCCGCTGCGACCCGTGCGTATGGGTGCGCCGCGACGGCAAGGTCGTCTGCCTGCAGGACGTGCCGGACATCGCCGTCACGCAGACGTTCACTCCGGTCGGCATGGGCGTCAAGGCGTTGAAGGAGGCGGAACGCATCCTCCGATGGCTGACCGTGGATGAGAAATCCTATGCGAACCTGTGCCGCATGTTCGCCACGCCATGGCTCGAACCGTTCAAACAGTTGTCCTACGTGCTGTCCGGTCACGGCGGCGATGGCAAGACTTTGATCGCACGTCAGGCGCTGGTCGGCGTGTTGGGCGTCGGCAAGGTGTTTCCCGGTTTCAGCGTGCAGCAGTACTGCAATGGCGGCGTCTACACGTTAGGCCGCGAGTCCATGAACGACGAGATGGACGGCAAGGCCTTCGCCTTTGATGACGAGGCGTGCGCCGTGGATGAGGACATGCTGCCTTTGTTGCGCGCGTTGTCCACCGGCTCGCAGATGAACGCGCGCGTGACCGGAGGGAAATACCGTGTGATCACGCCGAGCGCGACGATGCTGTATTTGACGAATATGCAGTTCGCCGATTCGACCGAGAATTCCGACATGCGTCGTTTCGTGAAGGTCGAATTCCATCCGTCGAAAGGCCGCTCGTATGACGAGTATCATGCGATCGAGGGTTTCTGCCATCGGCATCCCGCAGCGTTCTTCGTCCTGTCATGCCGCCTGTGGGAGAAGTCCGACGTGCCGGAGATCGTAAATCTGAGTCCCGCGCGCAACATCAGCGACGAAATGTACTGGCTGATCAGCGAAATCGTATCCAACGAGGAACAATATGGCGCCTTGGTTGCTTCGAGGAACGATTACCGTAAAGAATTCCATTCTGCGGTGCCGCAGTCGCTGATGGATGTGCTTGGTTTGGAGAATTCGAAAACGAAAGTGCTGCCTGGTGGCCAGTGTCGTGTGGTTCGTGTGGTCGATCGTGAGCGTTTCGACGTGTATCGCAAGGCCGCTCTCGGTACGGAAGCCGAGGAAACCGCCACGGACTGGCGGCAGACCGCATTGTCGAAACCGAACCGCGACAGCCTCATACCACTGGATGATGTCGGCGGCTGTCATGACATGGCCGCATTGGTCGAATCCGCGTTGGACGGACAGGCTGGCTTCGCCCCATGCGAGGGCAAGGCGCGCAGGCAGGGCGGTCCCGTCGACGGGAAGGTCTCATTGTCGTGGAAACGGTTGAACCCTTCGTCCGAAAGCCATGTGGATTCGACGATCGTGACCGAATCGATGGACAGGTATGCGGTCGTCCCGCTTGGCCAGTGCTTCGTCATCGACTGCGACAAGCCGTCCGAAGCGGACGGGCCGGACGGCTGGCAGTGCCTGCAGGCGTTGACCGGCGACTACGGTTCCACCGCACTGCCGGCCACGTTGATGACGAAGACGCCGCATGGCGTGCACCTGTACTATCGCATGCCCGCCGGCATGGACGTCACCCTGCTGAAGAACGCCGTGCACGAGCAGAACCTGCCCATCGACCTGCGCGTCAGCAACAAAGGCTACGTGCTTGGTCCCGGCAGCGTCGTCAACGGCAGTCGATACGAGCTGTCTGATTTGCCGGCCGATGTCGTGCCGGAGGCGAGTGAGGCAATCATGCGCATGCTCAAGGATTTCGGCTATACGAATGAGCCGAAGCCGGAGGCGCCCGCTTTGAGCTTGGATGATGTCATGGCCGACAGGCCGGCCGCGTCCAATTCGCAGGGGACGCCGGATATGACGCCGGTGCCGGAAGGCCAACGCAACAGCACATTGCACGCCTGGGCGTACGGACGGTTGAAGAACCATCCGGAGAACGAACGGCAGATTCATGATGATCTGCTGCAGCGTGGTCGGGAGAGTGGTCTGCCGGATGGCGAATTGGACCAGATCTGGAAATCAATCAAAAGAAGCCTCAACTAAGGAGGAACACCATGGTAACGAACGTGAGTGAAAAAGACAAAGCATTGCAGGAAGTCATCGACTGGTGCGAACAGCTAGAAGTGGAGGACTGAGATTAGCGAACGCTCTTCTGATGCAGCATGAAATGGACGCATACGGTGTCGTGAAGGGACAAATCGAGGACACGAATGTGAAGGCGGTAGACAGATGAACAAGACGATCAGGTATGTGGAATGCGCGCATTGCGGAGAACGTGTCGGAGCATATTACGTGACCTGCCCATACTGCGGCTACAGGCTCGTGGAGGCGTCCGACGGTTTTTGGAAGCGACTGATGGGATGAGCAGGAAACCGCCACAGTGGATGCGCCGGTTCGCTCCGGAAGGCAATCCGGCGCATCTCTTTCCGGTCGTGTGCTCATGCGGCCGGTGGATTTTCAGCGAAAGGGACGTGGTCTGGCAATCGTGGGACGCGGGAATCATCGAAGGTGACGACCTGGTCACCGCGATCATCCTCGGCCGGCAGCTCATCCGGATCCGTCTCATCGCGCAGACGGACACAATCCGATTGGAAACGGTCGCTGGACCGTTGGGTATCAGTCCGGATGGAATATACTTGGGCGCGCACGACTGCGCGCTCATGCCTGTCAGTGTCAAACCCGCCGACATGAGCGGGAGGGAATTCCATTATTCGACCCTTGAGGGGTTCCCGACGATGCTTCCGGATCCCGATAATCCCGACCCGTGGGCGGGAATACCTGAAATGGAACTGATGTTCGATTCGGGATGGCCAAAATGATAAAATCGCAACATATGGGCAAAAAACGGGAAGCAACCACAACATGTAGAGTGTGCGGCGGGGAGTGCCGTATTCAAGCCACGATGTGCGACAAGTGCGAGAACGCTTTGAGGGGATGGATCCACGACTATCCCATCTGGATCCATGCCTTGCGCGAGTTTCTGGATTCGACGGCGCATTACGGAGGCCACCAGCCTGGACGTGTCAACCTGCCGTCCGCTCCCACGCCTATCAGACTCTCGGTCGTTGACCATCTGCAGGAGATCGAGGATGCGGTGACGGCGTTGTGGTGTCGATTGTATGCGCCGCCGGCCATGCCATGGGCCACAAGCATCGCGGTCCCGCCCATCGTCGACATGCTCAAGGCATGCTGGTCATGCCAGCGGTTGAACCGCCTGCCGGACATCGGGTTGATCTGGCATGACTGGCAGCGGTTGGCGCGCAAGACGCTGGGCATCATCGACGTGCCGCCATCCAGGCACAGCATCGGCAGGTGCCTGAACCCGTTGTGCGGCGTGGAGCTGAGTGCGGAGGTCGGCGCGGTAAGCGTTGACTGTCCGGTGTGCGGCAACACTTATCGCGTGGTAGATGTGCGATTGGGATTCCTGCGGGAGTGCATCGAATCAGGCAGGGCGTTCACGGCGCAAGCGTGTGCGGAGCTGTTGCGCGAGTGCGGCTTTCAGTGCAGCGTTAACACGATCTACTCGTGGCGCAAGCGTGGCAGGCTCCAGCCGTCCGGCAGAAACGAGAAGGGACAGCCGCTGTACCGCCTGTCCGACGTACACGCGCGCCTCGCCCGGCATGACGTGATTTGACATTTTTCGAAGTGCAAGGCAGAATTGTCAGTGGATTAAAGGGTTCAAACCGGAAAACGGTTTGAACCCTTTTCATATCCACCGATGGATTCTCCTAACTCCTTGGGTTATATCCCGTCCTGTCCGAACGGCATATCGGACACGCTCCGCCCACTCCACGTCAGAGTGGGCATACACCAACAGCGGCAGGCAAGCCAATCCCGCGCTTACGTGATGATGGGGGATTGATGTACAAGGTATGCTCCACCTCCGGTTGCCCACACCTGGTCTCCTCCGGCTCACTGTGCGACGAATGTAGGAAAGCCAAAGACAAGCGCCGGACACGAGGCCGCAATCCATACACGTCGAAAGCGCATCGCCTCGCACGCGCCCGCGTGCTGGCAAGGGACCCGCGGTGCGTCTGTCCCGGCGACGGGCCGGACGGATGCGGAAGGCACCATGGCCTATGCGGTGCCCCCAGCACCATAGCCGACCATTGGCCGATCGAACGCATCGAGCTCGTCGAAGCAGGCTTGGACCCCAACGACCCGCAACGCATGCGCGGCCTGTGCAAGCGCTGCCACGACAGCAAGACCGCAAGGACGAAACCTTCAGGCTTCAACAACAGGCAAAACCTCAGCTGACACACACAGGCTTCGGCACCAAAACAAAACATTTCATCGAAGCCAAGCCGACGACGCCAGCCGCTCACGTCGAACGACACGAAAGACGAAAACGACCAAGTCTTCTCGATTCGATTCGCGACTCATCGCAGCAACAAGCGAGTCAAACAAAAACCGTTGCAAAACAAACGGAAGCAAACCGTCAAAACACCCACGGGGATACCCCCTAACAGTTTGGGTAGCGGAACCGCCGGAGAGCTGTCTCCGAGGTGCGGAGGGTTCAAAAGTTTCAGAGGGGGGCGGGCGAAAGGCCCGGCCGCCGACAGCGAAGGAACGGCGCGAGGCCGTCCGACGATGGAGGAGACATGCCAAGAGGAGGAAAACGCGTCAGATCCGGTCCGATGCCGGATCCGTCGAGCGGTGCGAGCGAACGCAGGGGATACACTTTGCGCAGTCTGCCGAACACGGAATACAAGGGCCGGCCGCCGAAGTTTCCGCTGCCGCCTTACGTGATCCGCGATTTCGACAAGGAATCGCAGGAATGGATCGAGGACAGGGCCGGGTCGGAATCCTGGAATGCCCGGGAGGCCGAACTGTGGAGGCAGTTGTGGCGTCTGCCGCAGGCGCGCGCGTGGAAACAGCCACAGCTGAAGTATCTGCACTACCAGATCGCCTCGTATGTCCGCGAATGCGTGGTGTGCGAGAGCCCGTCGGCCAAGGCGGCCGACGTGGCCGTGAAGATCAGGCTCGAGGACCGGATAGGCCTGTCCGAGGCTGGATTACAGGCGCTCGGCTGGAAGATCTCCGAGGACAACGTCGACATGGCCGCCCACGAGGTGCCCGCCACGGACGCGGAGGCCGCGGAGAGCGGCATGGACACCAAGATCGTCCAGTTCCCACGCCGGTTGAGGGCGTGACATGGCCGACGATTGGATCATCGACTTCCCGACCCTCGCCGACCTGCAGGACGCCTGGGTGCGGCGGCATGTGCGCCAGCCCGACGGCATCCTTCGCGGCAAGCCCTTCTGCTGGTCGGACTGGCAGTTCTGGTATGCGGCGCACAGGTGGCGTGTGCGCGAGGACGCGGAGTTCGTCCCGCCCGAGGAGGTCACGGTCGATAATCCGCTGGTCCTCAACCAGGCTTTCCAATATCGTCTGACGGGCTGCATCGCCCCGCAGAAGACAGGCAAGGGGCCGACCGAGGCGTCATGCGCCATACTCGAGGCATGCGGCCCAGTCGTGTTCGCCGGATGGGCGAAGCCCGGTGACGTGTACCGCTGCTCCGACAACGGCTGCCCCTGCGGATGGGTCTACCACTACAATCCGGGCGAGCCGAAGGGCATGCGTCACCCGTCGCCGCTCATCCAGCTGACCGCGAATTCCGAGGACCAGGTGCGCAACGCCTACCGTCCACTGGTCGCGATGATCCGGCTCGGCCCCTTGAAGCAGCTGCTCAAGGTGCGCGAGGGCTTCATCCGAATCCTGCGCCCCGGAATCAATCTGGATGATGACGATCTCGACCTCGACCGCATCGACGTGGTGACCGCCTCGGCCACCAGCCGTCTGGGCAACCCGATCTCGGACGCCGAACAGGACGAGGCCGGTTTATACACGAAATCCAATGGGATGCTCGACGTGGCGGATACGCAGCGTCGTGGCGCCGCAGGCATGGGCGGCAGAACGCACTTCTGGACCAACGCCTACGACCCCGGCGAAAATTCCTATGCACAGCAGCAATTCGAGACATCGGCATCGGACGTGTGGATCTTCTACCGCAACCCGGACCTTAACCCGGACCTGCGGCACAAGGACGGCACGCCATACGGCTTCAACAACCGGCGCGAACGCCGCAGGATCCTCGAATGGGTCTACGCCGGCAGTCCGTGGGTGCCTTTGGACTCCGTCGAGGCGGAGGCCGAGGCGCTCATGGATAAGGACCCCGCTCAGGCCGAACGCTTCTTCGGCAACCGAATGGTGCAGGGTGGCGGCGCTTGGCTCGAGGATGGACTTTGGGAGTCTTGCTATGCAGGAGCATGAGCTTTGGCTTGAGAATCCGCCGAAAGGCACTGAGGTGTGTCTTGGCTTCGACGGCTCCGAGAATGACGACTGGACGTGCATCAAGGCCGAGACCCGTGAAGGTTTCATCTTCACGCCACGGTACGGCGAGGATCGCCGTCCGACGATCTGGAATCCGAAGACGTGGGGCGGACGCATCCCGCGCAGCGAGGTCAATGCCGCCATGGACGAGCTCAACGACCGATACCGGATAATCCGCGCCTATTGCGATCCGGGTTTCCGCGACGAGGTGTCGTGGGAATCGCAGATCGAGGCGTGGGACACGAGATACGGCCCGAAGAAGTTCATTCCCTGGGCGATGAGCGGTTCGAGCCGCATCACCGCCGTATGGGAGGCATTGAAACGCTTCGAATCCGACCTGCAGCATCACGCGATCACACAGGACGGGTGTCCGATCACCATCACGCACATGCGCAACGCAAGACGCTTCGCCAAATCCGGCGAACGCTACGGGTTGGGCAAGCCGAAGCAGACGCGGAAAATCGATGCGGCGGTGACGTGCGTGCTGGCGCATGAGGCGGCATGTGATGCACGCGCCGCCGGTTGGGGCAGGAAACGCAAGGCGTACCTGCTGACTGGTTCTACCACTAGGGGGTTCTAATGATTCGTACCGCCGATGACGTGAATCGCATGGCGAACCTGCTCGCCCTGAAGATCGAGAACCGTCGGCCGGACATCAGGAAGCACACGGATTACGTGCGCGGCAAGCGCGGCACCCTGAAATTCGCATCCGACGAATTCAAACGCTACATGGCGGATAGGTTTTCCGGCTTCGCCGACAACTGGTGTCTGCCTGTGGCGCAGGCGCCTGTCGAACGCATCCACTTCAAGGGCTTCATCCCATATGACGATCACGAATTGGACTCGCATGTGATGCGCGTGTGGGAACGGAACGACTGCGACCGCAAGCTGCAGGAGAGCGCGCTGATGATGACCACGACCGGACGCGCTTTCGGCTTGGTCACGTCGATGCCGGACGGCAGAGCGCGCATCAGCTTCGAACACCCGGACAGCGCGGCCGTACACTACGACCCGCTCACCGGAGAGGTCGACGCAGGACTCCTGGTCAGATACGACGAGGAGCATGAATTCGGCACTTTGCTGCTGCCGGACATGGTGTTCGACGTGGTTCGTGTGCGTGCAGGCGGCGACGATGAGAGGAATCGTCTTCCACCGGGCGTTGAGGGTTGGCGGTTCGTTCCGGATTCGGCGCGCGCGAACCCGCTCGGACGCGTGCCATTGGTCGAATTCCGCAATCAGATGCTCCTGGATGACCTGCCTATCAGCGATGTGGAGCAGGTCGAATCGATGCAGGACGCCGTCAACGTCTGCTGGGCATACACCTTGAATGCTTTGGATTTCGCGTCCATGCCCGCCAGGGTCATTCTCGGCGGTGATTCGCTGTCCGAGCCGGTGTTCGACAAGGCAACCGGCGAGCAGGTCGGAGAGCGTCCCGTGAATCTCGACAAGCAGGTCATGGAGCGCATCATGCAGATCACCGGCGACAACGTGTCGATCGGCGAATGGACCGCCAGCAACCTGCAGGCGTTCCTGCCGATCATCCAAAAAGCCGTCGAGCACATCGCGGCAGAGACCCGCACTCCTGGCCATTATCTGCTGACGAACGCCGAGGTGCCGGCCACCGGCTACGAGGTCGCGGAAGCCGGACTCGTGTCGAAGACCTTGGAGCGTATCAGCTTCATGCGTCAGCCGGTGCGCGAATTGTGCGAGATGGCCATGACGCTCGAGGACGACGAGGAATCCGCCCGCATCCTCGAGGATTCAAAAGTCGTGTTCGCCACACCGCAATACCGGTCCGAGGCCTTGATGGCCGACGCGATGCTCAAATACAAGAAGCTCGGCTATCCATTGCAGTGGATCGCCGAGCAGATGGGTCAGAGTCCGGAGGACATCAAGCGCATCATGCGCATGGTGGACGACGAGAATCACGATCCGGAGATGGCGGAGATAGCCCGCAGCCTGCAGGTCGGAGGTGCATCTGATGACGGTGACGCTGGAGAGCCTGTCGGACAGCCGCAACACACTGGCCCGACTCTGCCTGCTGGCCGTGAAGGCGGCGGACAAAACATGGAAGGGCGTGGATCCGCGACGGGTGCGTGACAGCTGGAATCGGACAAACGCCGATTTCCTAACGCTCTTCGCCACACTGCAGACCCGCGCCGCGAGCGACGCGATGGACTCGTCCACGTTGATGCTCGCCGAACAGGGCGACTACGTGCGCCCTGACGGTATTGCGAATCCCCTCGCCTTCGGGACGGGTTTCGCACCGAGCGGCATCGACCTCGAATCATATTTCGATATCCCGGTGACGCGCACTTTGTCGGCCATCAAGTCAGGCATGGGTGAATCCGATGCCATGATGGCAGGTCGTGCTACGCTTCGCCAGATGGCCATGCAGGCCATCGAGGACACGTCAATCAGCGCGATGGGCGTCAGCATCACCCAGCGTTCCGGCGTCGGCTACGTGCGCGTCGAATCACCCGACTGTTGCCCACGATGCGCCATCCTCGCCGGAAAATACTTCCGGCACAACAACGACTTCCTTCGTCATCCGAAATGCCACGGTCGCACCATCCCCTGCAAAGGCAAGGACAAGGCCGAGAAACAAGGCTGGATCACATCACCGATGGACCGCTTCAACAACATGAGCGAAGAGGAGCAGGACAAGGTCTTCGGACATGCCGACGCGCAGGCAATCAGAGACGGCGCCGACATCTACCAGGTCGTCAACGCGCATCGAGGCATGCGGCCGGTCGGACGCGGCAACATCGGCATGGCCACGTCCGAAGGCACCAGCCGTTACGGGTGGAGCCGCATGATCCGCAAATACGAATATGGCCAACACCAGCGGCGCAGGCTCACGCCGGAAGGCATCTACAGCTTCAACCTCCCGCGCGAGCAGACCATCGAACTTCTGAAGCGCGAGGGATACATCCTGCCCGACAAATGGCGCGAGCAAGTGCCGGAACTCCGGCGCCGGCAATGGCTCCACAACAACAGCTACCGCCAGGGACGGCATGAGGAGCTGACCGCGGCGCAGAAGCGTCTGCTCAATGCGCGGCTCCGCTACGAGGCCGCATTGGACGGCCACAATCCCTACCAGCCCGGCAAACCGGTCACGCCTGACGTGCTGGCCAAGGCCGAGAACTCGTATCGCCGCTGGCTTGCCAGCAACGGCGAGATATACACCGAATGAAAGGAAACATCATGTCAGATGGACAGCAGCAGGATCCGAACACCAATGCTCCGGGCGCACAGGAGCCGCCAATCGACTGGCACGACAAGTTCCTCGGCCAGAAGAAGGTCAACACCGACCTCGAAGCGAAGCTCAAGGCCGCCTACGAGAAGGCCGACCGAGTGGACGACCTTGAGAAGCAGGTGGCCGACTGGGAGCAGCGTGGCACGGAATTCGACTCCGCGCAGGCCACCATCGCCGGACTGCAGAAGCAGGTGCTCCAAGCGAACGTCACAGCCGCCGCAACCGGCAAGCTCATCAACCCCGGCGACGCATTGAAACTCATCGACTTCTCCGACCTGACCGCTGACGATCAGGGCGGATACGACCAGAAGGCGATCGGCGAGAAGATCGACGCCCTGGTCACGGCACACCCGTATCTCGCGCAAGGCGGGAACAATGCTGGCCTGACGGGAATCATCCCACCGTCGGGCGCCCGCGATGGCGATCATCAGACGGGACAGCTTACCAGGGACGATCTGAAGAACATGACCCCGAAGCAGATCGACGAGGCGCGCCGCAAGGGCCGTCTGAATGACCTGCTCGCAGGCCGCAGCAAGTAAGGAGGCCAGCAATGGCAATCACCAATTTCATCCCCGAGGTATGGTCCGCCGCCATCCTCGAAGCCCTGCGCGCGAAGCTCGTCTTCCCGAGCCTGTGCAACCGCGATTACGAGGGCGACATCCGTGAGGCCGGCGATACCGTGCACATCACCGGATACGACGACGTGACTGTGCGCAAGTACGTCCGCGGCCAGGCGATCACCGTCGACGATGTCAATGACAAGGAAGCAGCCGTTCTTGAAATCAATCAGTCCGACTATTTCGCCTTCAAGGTCAACGACCTCGACAAGGCTCAGGCCAAGGCGGACATGACTGGAAAGTTCACCAATTCCGCCGCCTACAACATGATGAAGAACGTGGAGAACTACATCTCTAATCTCATGGACACTGCCGTCAGCACGCCGGCGAAGACCGTGGACGTCGGCACCCCCGCCGACGCGTATCTCGCCGTCGTGGAAGCCGGACGGAAGCTTGATGTGCAGAACGTGCCTGACGAGGGACGCTGGCTCGTCGTCAGCCCAGACTTCTACGCGCTCCTGCTGCAGGACTCCCGCTTCATCGAAGGCACAGAAGCGGGCCATAATACGCTGCTCAACGGCGTGGTCGGCCAGGTGCGCGGCTTCACCGTCGTGAAGTCCAACAATGTGCCGCACAAGTCCGCCAGCCCGGACACGCAGTCCATTCTCGCCGGCACCAACGCCGCCGTGACCTTCGCACAGCAGGTCAGCAACGTCGAGGCTATGCGCATGCAGAACGACTTCGCCGATATGGTGCGCGGCCTCGACCTGTACGGCGCCAAGGTCATCCGCCCCGAGTGCCTGACCAAGATTACCCTGAACCTCTCCACCACCACCGGTCGTGCCCTGCAGGATGCGCAGACACCTGTCGTGAGCGGTACCACCGCAGACAGCGACGGTGAAGAGGATGCTGCTGCAGGCAAGAAGAGCGGCAAGTAGTCGAGTCCGATGATCGGAGGCTGAAATGACCGCACTGGCCACCTTGGACGACCTGAAACATAACGGCATCGAAGTGACCGATGAGCAGACGGCAACCAGTCTGCTCGACTCGGTCTCCGAAGCCGTCCGCTCGGCCGCCGGCTGTCCGATCACCCTCGGCGAATGGACCGTCGACATCCCCGGAGAACAGTCCAGGAAACTCGACCTGCCATGCAAGGCCGTCAGAAGCGTCTCCAAGGTGCTCATCGACGGCAAGACCGTCGACGACTGGCGGCTCCTCGGATCCGCACTCTACCGCGAAGAGCCGTGGAGCCCCTTCGGGCGCATCCCGTCGGTCGTGACCGTCACCTTCACGGGTGGCTGGAATCCGATACCCGCCGATATTGTCAGACTGGTCTGCTCGTACGTCGCAGCCGGACTCCACCAGCTCGAGGACGGAGGCCCCGGCGCCCACGTCGGCGTCAGCTACGAACGTGTCGACGACGCACAGGTCGGATACGCGCAAGGCGATGCCGCCCAAATCGACGTGACCAAACTGCCGGAAGCGACCAAGCGCAGCCTGCGCAACCGCTTCGGCGCGAACGTCTCTTCGATAGGGGTGTTCCGATGAGAATCAGCGCATCATTCCTCTCCAAGGCCCGCCGTGACGCGGAAGGCCTCATGACCGACCAATGCACGGTAACCCGCCCAGACGAGTCCACCACGGATCCGGACACGGGACTGCCGAAAACCGGCACGGAGCAGGTGTACCAGGGCAAGTGCAAGGTGCAGACCTCGGGCGGTCTCGCCAGCGAGCAGACGGAGGGTAGTGCGGCGCAGGCCATGGGCGCCGTCTCGTTGGTCTGGTCTTTGTACGTGCATTTTCCATACGGCACTCCAGGCATTCGCGCCGGTGACGTGGTGGAAGTCACGGACTCCGCGAATCCGCTGCTCGTCGGCAGGCGGCTCAGGCTCGTCTCGCCTCAAAGCGAGAAGACGCACGCCACCGCCTGCCGTTGGAATGTGAAGGAGGACGCATGAGTGGACTGTTCGACGTTTCGCAGTTGACGGCCTTCGCCGACAAGCTGCTCGCCAAAGGCGTCGCCCGCCGCGCGGCCATCACCATGGCCGTGAAGAAAGGCGCGCAGAACGTCAAGAACGACATCCGCGAAGACCTCGCCAGCTCCGGCAACAAGGCATTCCGACGCATCCCTATCACCTACGAGGTGAAGGAAGCGCCGGGACGCATCACAGCCGAGATCGGCCCGTCGAAGGGTGGCGCCGGCAGCCTCGCCAACATCGCCTTCTTCGGCACCGCGCGTGGCGGCGGCACGCACCGGTTCTACGAGCATGGCGAGGAAGAGCTTCCGAAGCTCGCGGAGTACGTGGCGCGTGCGGCCGTGGAGGGATTCTGATGCAGTCGATAATGACCTTATCGAACACGATCCTCGACCATGTCCCACAGCCAGCAAAAGGTTGGGCCGTGTACCGGCAGACCGCGCCGAAGCCGACCGACAAGCCACCGTGGGTGATCGAGACGGTGACCACCAACGGTCACATCGTCGGAGAGACGCAACGCCCTCATTGCGGCATTGGAACACTGCAGGTGCGTATCGTCAGCACCACCGCGGATTCCGTCAACGTCATCGCCGACGATCTCATGGTCCCCGGTCTGACCGGAAAGCGTTTCGTGGCGCAAGGCTTCGACACCGGCTGTCTCACCCTCTTCTCCGACTCCGGCGCCTACGCCGCCGGACTCACCGCCGAAGACACGTCACTGCTCTACCAATGCAGGTTGCTCACTTTCAAATTCAACTGGTCACGCATGTGACCGCTAAAACCAATGTTTCCAACCTCTTGCGGCATTAGCCGCGAGGGGTTTCGTCTTAAGGAGCGAATATGGTCCTCAATCTAGGCGTGGAGATTCCATCCACCCCCGCCGACGGCAAGGTCAACACAATCTGGGTGCCGTCCATCAAGAACATCAACAAGCCGACCGCCGCCGAGATCGGCGCCGGCACCGACCTGTCGAATTATGTGACACTGGGCGGCTGGTCCTGCTCTCCAAGCCAGGACACGATCAGTGACCAGCGCGAGAACTCGTCCATGGACTACGAAAACCCGGGGCGCAAGAAGATCTCCGGCCCGTCCGTCGAGGTCATCGACAACACCAACACTGAGCACGCCAACCAGAACACCGCAATGGAAACGCTCAAGGAAGGCGCGGAAGGCTATTTTGTCCGTCGATATGGCAAGGACACCGATTCCACTTTCGTGGCCGGCGACGTGGTCAACATCTACGCCGTCCGCATCGGCATGAGTGCCAAGGACGCGATCGCCGCCAACACGGTGCTGCGCTCCAAGGTCAACTTCACCATCAAGGCGCCCGGCTGGGCGGAGAACGTGAAGGTCTCCTGACAATTCTTCCCGCGTCGGACTTTGTTCCTTTCGCCGGTGCGGGACACTCTTTTTTCTCTTTCCCAGTAAAGGAACATGAATCTTGAAGCGAAGGAACACATATGCTTAAAGTCACCAGGCGCACGCGTGAGGTCGACATCATCCTCAACCAGCAGATCGCTGAGGACATCGCCAGATTGGGTGATGCGCTGGCCGAGGAGGCCACGCGCGAACAGATTACGGAGGCTGGCACGAACCGGCAGGCGAAGGCCACCGCGCGGCGCATCGAAGAGCTACGCGAACAGGCGGATGCGGAGACATTGAAGCTCACGTTGCGGGCATTGCCGGTGAGCAAGTGGGCGCAGGTGTTGGCCGCGCACCGCAATGAGAACGGCACGAACGACATGTTCGGCACCGCAGCCGCGGCATTGCCGCTCATGCTTGATTCCGCGACCATCGGCGGCAAGCCGGTGGCCGACGAGGACAAGACCGAACAGGCGTTCCGCGCATTGTTCGACGAACTCACCGATGGCCAGTTCACGCCGCTCTGGCAGGCCATCGCCGAACTGAACGGCACCGCAGCGGACCCAAAAGCGGCATTCGACCTCGCCTCGCAGGTTCTCCGCAGCTAGTTGAGGATCTTAAGATCTGCCGCCAGCTCGGCATCAGCTACAAACGTTTCATGGGCTGGCGGCCGAGCAGGGGTGATGAGGTCGAATGGGATGAGACGGAGCGTAATTGGATGCGCTCGTTGGCGGAATACGAACGTTCGTTGTGCCCATTGTGTGGCTTGCCGCGCTCGATCTGCCAAGACCCGAAGGCCGAACTTACATTGCATGCCGAAACCAGCGTCTGCTGGGCCACCGCGCACATGCAGCAGGCCATGAAACGGTGGACTGATGCGAATGGCAGGGACAATCCGGCCGCGAACGCGTTGACCGCGCACCTGACCTGTTGACATTTTTGGAGGATGCTTTGGCTGAGAACAAGAACATCGTCATCCGGCTGATGGCCGACACCGCCTCCTATGAGGCGGCTATGACCCGTGCCGGATCGACCGCGCGAAGCGTCGCGTCCGGCATGGAGAACACCGGCCGCAAGAGCGCGCTCATCACCAGCGGCCTCACCGCCGCCGGACTCGCCGCCGCCGCTTTCGGCGTCGCATCCATCAAGATGGCAGCCGACTTCGACCAGCAGATGAGCACCGTGCAGGCCAACACCGGAGCCACCGGAGCTGAACTCGACCAACTCCGCCAAGCCGCCATCGAAGCAGGCGCAAGCACCGTCTACTCCGCCAGCGAATCAGCCGACGCGATCAACGACCTCGGCAAGGCCGGCATGAGCGTCACCGACATACTCTCCGGCGGCCTGACAGGGGCCCTCAACCTCGCCGCCTCGGACGGCATGGCCGTGGGCGACGCCGCGGAATACATGGCTAACGCATTGTCGATGTTCCACTTGTCCGGCAGCCAGGCTTCGCAGGTCGCCGACACGCTCGCCGCTGGCGCTGGCAAGGCAGTCGGCAACGTCAGCGACTTTGGAGAAGCGCTCAACAACTGCGGCGCGCAGGCCAATAGCTTCGGCATGAGCATCCAGGAGACCACCGGCGTCCTCAGCCTCTTCGCCCAGAACGGCACCATCGGCGCCGAAGCCGGCACACAATTGAACAGCATGCTCATGAAGCTCGCCGCGCCATCCAACGACGCGGCAGCCACCATGAAGGAGCTCGGCATCAGCGCATACGACGCTTCCGGCAACTTCGTCGGTATGGCCAACTTCGCCGGACAGCTGCAAAAAGCCGAGAAAAACCTCACGCAGGAACAGCGCAACCAGGCGAATGCGACAATTTTCGGCAGCTACGCCATCAAGGCCGCCAACTACCTCTACGACGCCGGAGAGAAAGGCGTCAGGAACTGGACCAAGGCGGTATCCGAAAGCGGATACGCAGCCGAACAGGCAGCGGCAAAGAACAACAACCTCAAAGGCGACCTCGAAAACCTCTCCGGCAGCATGGAATCGCTCATGATCTCCATCGGCGAAGGCGCGCAAGGGCCACTGCGCAAACTCGTTCAGGGGCTTGACACCCTCGTGGACTCCTTCGCCAGCCTTCCGGCCGGCGCGCAGCAGACCATCATCGTCATGGCCGCTCTCAGCGGTGTGCTCGGCGGCGTCCACAAGGCCGCAGGCAATCTCAACGGCAGCACCAGCACGATGGCCAACAATATCGGATTGGCCGTCGACCCGATCCAGAGGGTCAAGACCGCATTGGCTTCCGCGCAGACCGCTTTCCAAATGTTCAAGGCGTCTTCCATGAGCGCTTCCGAGCAGATGGAGGCTTTCGGCACGAGCGCCAGCAGAGCCGAACTGAAGACCGCTGGTTTCAAGGCTGTCGGCAGCAGTGTGATGAGTTTGCTCGGTGGACCGTGGGGCATCGCGCTGACGGTGGCCGGCGTGGCGTTATCGGCTTTTGTTTCTCAGCAGCAGAAGGCTAAGGCGGCATCCGAGCAGCTGGAAAGCGCCCTGGAGTCCGGTTCGGATGTCGCGTCCGAAATCGCCGGAGCCTATCAGGATATGAGCAGTGGCGGCGTCAAGTTGACCACATGGCTTGACAAGGCGGGTATCAGCCTGACCGACATGACCAGCGCCGCCATGGGCAACGAAGCCGCCTTGAAGCGCGTCAACAAGCAGATCAAGGAAATCGACAAGCCCGGCCCTGGCGCAACTGCGGCATCCGCCATCAAGAAAGCCCTGAAAGAGGAATCAAAGGCCTACGATGATGCTTCCAAGAAGGCCAATGAGAAAAGCAAGGCAGCCAAGAACGCGGTAGATGCTGACGGCAAGTCTGCCGCCGCCGCGAAGGATGCCGCCAACGCGAACAAGGACCTCGGAAGCAGCGCCAAGGACGCGGCTGAGGAAATCGACGGACTCGTCAAATCGCTCTTCGGCCTGGAATCCAATAACCTCACCGCCGACGAGGCCGTGGATCAGCTCAATCAAAAAATCGGCCAGCTGTCGGACACCTGCAAGGACAATGGCGTCGTCTTCAATCAGAACGGCGACCTTTTGGATCGCTTTTCGGAGAAGGGCACCAAGACCAAGCAGGCTCTCGAGGACATCGCCAGCAGCGCGCAGAACGCCGCCGAGAAAATCCTCAAGCAAGGCGAGAACACCAACTTTACGAATGGCGAGATCGACCGCGCGAAAGGCGTGCTCGCCGACGCCCGCGAAGCCCTCATCAAACAGGCCGAAGCGTCGGGAATGGGGGAGCAGGCAGCCAACGACCTCGCCGACCGTTGGGGTCTGAGCTCCGAGAGCATCAAGGCCGCGATCGACAACATCAAGAAGACCTCGGAAGGCAACCATCCGAAACTCGACGTGGACGACTCCAAGGCCAAGAAAAAGACCAAGAGCGCCGAGACCAACCTCGACAAATTCAACAAGAAGATCGCGAAAGCCAAGCTCGAGGCCGACGATAAGAAGGCCACGGCCAGCGCCAAGAAGGCGCAGAAGATGATGGACGACTTCGGCAAGAAGCACGTCAAAGGCACCATCGATGCGACCGACAAGGCATCGAAGAAGGCCAAGACCGCCTCATCAAACGTTGGCAAGCTCAACGGCAAGAAGGCCACGGCCAAGCTCGACGCCAAAGACAACGCGTCGCCGAAGGTCAACGCGGCCAACGCGAAGAAGCTGACCAACAAGCGCAACACCCTGACATCAAACGATCTCGCGTCGCAGATAGTTGCCCGCGCGAATTCGCGTAAGCTGGCGAACAAGCGCAACACGCTTGATTCGACCGACAAGGCGTCATCGAAGGTGGATGCGGTCAACCGCAAGAGGCTGACCGACAAGAAGAGCACCGCCTCGGTCAACGACCAGGCGACTCCGGTGCTCCAGTCCATCAACAACTTCAAAATCGCGGACAAAACCTTCACCGTCACGGAGAAGACGAAGAAGGAGGGTGGCTACACAGGTGGCATGTTCACCGACGGCACCTTCCAGCATTTCGCCGGAGGTGGCATGTTCACCGGCTACGTCGACCCAGCATGGGCGGCCGGCAATTCGCTTAGCGATAGCGTGCAATTGCTCAACGCACGTCTCGCTAGCGGCGAATACGTCCAAAACGCCGCTGCCACGACCTATTACGGCGTGGAGAACATGCGCCTGCTCAACGAACGGAAAATCCCCCGCGAAGCGTTCTCGACAAGCCGGAACCTGCCGGACGTCAACGTGATGGTGGACACGGGCGCCGTCGTCTCCGCGATCACCAGCCTGCACAACGACCTCGGCGCGATCATCAGCGCCGCGTCCGACGTGTCGGCCATCAGCGACCGAGACCTGGGGAGGATGATCCGAAAATATGCGAGAGCTTAGCTACCGCGCCCACGACGGCCGGACCATCGACCTCGACGGGGACGGATTGTGGGTGGCCGACTTGCAGGACATGCGCGCGAACGCGTGGACCTACACTCTGGCCGCCCGTGGAATCAAGGGCGTGAGCCGGTCGGCCATCACCTCCAAGATGACCATCCGCACCAAACAGCCGACGCTCCTGGACGACGCGTGCGCCCTGTTCGACATGGACATGCAGGCGCAGCGGCCAGGAAGGATCACCGTCAACGGCGAATGGACGCAGCGCGCCTACGTTGTCGCATCCAGCCTCGGCATGCTGCCGATGCCGGACTACGCGCAGCTCGACTGCACCGTGGTCCTGTGTGACGGCGTGTGGCGCAAGGCATTGCCGACACAGCATTTCTTCCCCATGGCGGCCGGCACCGGAGGTCAGCTCGACCTGCCCACCGACCTGCCCACCGACCTCGGCACGTCCAAGATCGCGATGCTCGTCTCCAATCCAGGAGTCCAGCCCGCGGAATTCGCTGCGACGATCTTCGGACCGTGCTCCAATCCGTCCTTCACCATCGGGAGCAACCGGTACGAGATCTCGGACGTGACCATCCCATCAGGCGGATACATCGCACTGTCGGCCACCGGATTGGACAAGAGCATCAAGCTCGTCGCGACCAACGGCGACATCACCGACATCTTCGCCCACGGCCAGCGCGGCAATGGGGCCGGCGGCGGAAAATACATTTTCGAACCGATACCGGCGGGATCCAGGCTTTTGGAGATCTCCGCCAACTTCGGCATCGATTTGACCCTCTACCAGCAGTCCGGAGGCGTGCCATGGTCGACATTATCCTAGCCGACACCAAGCTGATTCCGCGCGGCAGCGTCTCCGACGTGACGCTCGATTGGGCGTCCGGCACCGACGAAAACGATTTCGAGCTGGCCATCGCCGATCCGGCGCCGACGCCGGCACGCGGCTGGTGGTGGTGGGTCGACGGCACCGAGATAGGCGGCCGCATCGACGACATGCGCACCACCGTCACGTCAGGCGCGTCCGAGGTGACATGGCTCGGACGCACATGGACCGGACTGCTCGTCTCGAAGATCATCAGACCGGACAGCGGGCAGGACTACCTCACCATGTCCGGCAAACTGCCGGAAGTCGTCAGGAACCTCGTGCGGCGCATCGGCCTGGATTCCGTGCTCACAGTCGATTCCGACGACCAAAGCACCGTCACCAATTGGGTCTTCAAGGATCCGCGCTACGTGGACGCCTACACCGGACTGCGGAATCTGCTCGCATCATGCGGCAGACGCCTCGACATCAACGCCAGGGACAACCGCATCCTGCTTGGCATCACACCGGTGGAGACCATCGGCAACACCGTCGACTCCGACCTCGTGGACTTCAGGGCCGAGACCAAGCACCGGACCGTCAACCATCTCATCGGCCTCGGCGAGCAGGACCTCAAAAACCGGTATGTCAGCGAATGGTACGCGGACTCCGAAGGCAACGTGTCCCGCAAGCAGACGCTCACGGGAGTCGAAGAGATGGCCGAGATCTACGACTATTCCGCCGCCGAGCAGAAGACCCTGGACGACAACACCATGAAACGCCTGCAGGAACTGCAGACCGGCGGCACGGTGGACGTGACGCTCTCCGAATCCATCGGGGAAAGACTCAAGGTCGACGACATCGTGACCGCCTCCGACCACAACACCGGATTGACCGTGACCGCGAAGGTCACCAAACGCATCATCAAGATCTCCGACGGTATCATGACCGCCTCATGCGAGGTCGGCCAAAGCGTCGTCAAGGAGACGATCTCAGGAAGGTGAGGGAAAATTGACCATCGAACTCGTCGACGGAAAAGCCGGAGTCGCGCACATCTCAAGCGAGGACAAGGCGATCATCAATCAGGCCAAATTCGGCAAGTCTGATATGGTGTTTGATTGGGGTGACGTGCTGAAATGCACGATGGGCAGTGCGAACAAGGCGACCATCGGCACGGGTTGCGCGTCCATCCAAGGATTGGACTGGCATATCACGGCGGCGGAGACCGTGACTATCGCGAACGGCTCCCAGGGCATGAAGCGGAACGACATCATCGCCGCGCATTACCATCGAGATTCCACGAGTGGCATCGAAACGGTGGAATTGACCGTGTTGAAGGGCACGCCGAACGCGACCACCGCGGCCGACCCTACGGTTCCGTCCGGCAAGATATTGTCCGGCGCGACCAACGCCTATCAGAAGCTTTGGCGTATCCCGTTGGATGGCATCACGGTGGGAACGCCGGTACGCCTGTTCTCCCCGAAGGGGGGATTGTGGGATTCCGTAACCCTGTACAATGCGAAGGGTTTCACGGTCATCCGCACCGGCATGATGATGCTCGTCAGATATTCCGGCAATATCGGTAATGGCAGTTGGGATGCAGTGCAATGCGAATACACGCTGCCCGCCGAACTGCGCCCCCCGGTCGAGGTCAACGCGATGGTATGCGTGTCGAACGGGCAGACGTCACGAATGCTCGTCGTCAATCCGAACGGCACCATAAGATGCGCGAACATGGGAGCCGCAGGCAGCAACCAAGGTTGCGTCGGCTCGCTCTGCTATCCGATACCGTGACCCTCTAGCTTTCCGTAACCCTCATCAAGGCGAATCCGAATTGGGAAGTGGATTATCGTACCGCGCTGGTCGGCAAGATGCTGATAGTCGCATTCCACGCCACGCGCCTCAACTCCGACTGGAATGCGGCGAAAGAATGGGAGACATCCCAGCTTTTCACGCTCCCCACCGGCTTGGAGGCGGCTTTCGAGGTGCATTGCGCCGCCGTATCCAATTCGAACGTCGGATTGCATGGCGTCGAAGTGCAGGCGGCGCAGAACGCCATCGCATTGCGCTCGTCCGCGAAGATGAGCATCGGAGCGACTTGGGGATGGGTGGAAGGAGCCATTACAGTGCCGCTCGCCTAGGCGAAAGTCACGCTATCGGGCACTGGGATAATCCTCGGGAAGCATTGGACGACATCGTTTGAACCGACGCCGCCGATGAGGGTCACCGATCCGTCCGTGTTCCAAGTCGCCTGTTTTCCGTACGCGATGCCGGCCACGTTCGCGACGCACCCAAGACCGACCGCTTTGGAGGGTTTCACACCCGATTTGAACATCCAGACAGTGAAGTTGCCGACGTTCACGGTGCTTCGGAACGAGGACAGGTCCACGAAAATCAAACCATCCCTGACAGTGATGGTGTTCGAAGCTCCGTAAGTCACCGGAACGAACGAGCCGGTGGACTGCCATTGCAATTGGCACGTCTGGGTTACGGAATGCTATTTCACCGGCCAGCAGCCGCAGACGCGGAAATAGTATCCGCTGTTCATGCTGCCGCTGATTGTGACGTTGCCGTCAGAGTCGAAGGACAAGGCTCCATGCTGCCCGTTCACACCTTCCAGCAGTATCGCGCCTTCACCCTCCGGCAGGAAACCGGCGTCCATCGTCTCATGCACAATCTGGCCGTTGGAATTGATGTTGGATGTGAAGGACGTGTTGCCAAAAGCGAACGCCATCATGCCGGCTTTGGCGAGATGTACCGTCATGCCGTAAGGCCCATGCCAGATCTGCCGTTCAGGGGTTACGGAAAGCTACGCGGCCCCGATGATGAGTCGCTCCCATGCCCGTTGCAGACTTCTCAGCACGGACAAATCGGGGCGGAGATAGTAGCGGGCGGTTGTCTTGATGTCGCTGTGACCGAGTTGTCGTGCGACCACTGAGATATCGGCTCCCGCAGCGATTGCCAGAGTGCCGAAGGTGTGCCTGAGGTTCCTTGGCGGCACGCAGGGGAGTTTCATGCGTTGGCACCATGACGTGTAATGAGCTGCCACCTGGTTGGCGTTCAGACTGCCGACCAGCCTGCCGGTCTTCGTGCCGTGCCGTAGTTCCGCCAACCGTGTGACCGCGAAACGTGGCAATGCGACGGTACGTCGGCTCAGATCGGTCTTCGGCTCGGTGACCGTCTCATGGCCCGCCACCCACTGCACCGACCTTTTCACCGTGACGGTGCCGCGCCGTAAATCCAAGTCGGCCCATTCGATGCCGACCGACTCGCATCGTCTCAATCCGGCGCAGACCGATACCAACAGCCATGCTTCGAGCGGATGCCCGTAGAAGCCTTTCAACAGCTTGCGCACTTCCTGCGCCGACAACACTCGCGGCTCATAGTGACGTAGGCGGGGGAGTCTGATTTCCCTTCTGGTCACATCATTGTCCGTCACGCCGCGCCTGAACGCGAGTCTCAATATCGAACGGAACACCGCCCATGCCTTACGTGCCGCACCAGCCTTAGCGAAGGAGTCCAACCATGATTCGATGTCCGCCACCGTGATCGAGTCGATGTCCTTTCCTCTCCATCGCGGGAGGATATGACATGCGAGGGCGCTCTCGTAGCCGACCTTGGTGCATTCGCGGAGTTTCCCGCATGATGGTCTCCAAACGATATCTACGAACGTGTCGAACAGCATTGGTTCCTTCCTGTTTTCCTGATTTAATCCCACACGTTGGCGTGTTGCCGTTAGTTGGTGGCGTGTGTGGGTTTTCTCATTGTTTTTGTATCTCTGTTTTAGGAGGTTGTTTTGACTCAGATAAAGTTCGATTTCGGTAAGCCGAGCGTCAATGGCGTCGCGGATTTGGCCGGTGAAACCATCCATCTCACTCCGACCGAAAGGTTTAAAAGCGGGAAGAGGATTGTCGTGCGTGAGGGTTTCGATGTGAAGCTTGGCGATAATGGTCAGGCCACTGTGACCGTGCCGCCGACAGATAATACTTTTGCCTATGAGGTGACCATCGGTGACAGTTCGGAGTCTTGGCGTTTCGTCAGGTGCGTGCAGGTGCCGGATTCTTCCTCGCCGGTGGATTTCGCGGATTTGACGGACGTGGATTCTTCCACTCTTACTCCGGCGCTTAATTCCGGTGCCGCGTTGACTTACCTGCTGGCTTCCTCTTTGGATGAGGCTCAGACGCTTTCGGCTGCGAATCCGGGTCAGATGGTTTTCTATCCGGAGGGCGTCGCGAAGACTGTGGCTTCGCAGATTTTGGAGGATTTGACTAACGCTCGCGCGGTCGTGGAGTCGCAGTCGGCTGTGGCTGCTCAGGCCGCGAATGTGGCTCAGGCCGCGTCTGATGCTTCTCAGGCTGCTAGCGTGCAGGCGAGTCAGGCGGCGCAGTCTATCGCCGACCAGTCGTCTCAGGTGGCTGCGGACGCGACGGCGGTGCAGACCGCGGCACAGTCGATTACCGAGTCTAAGAGCGTGGTCGAGTCTCATGCGAATGATGCCTTGACTGCGATTGATGAGGCTGTCAGGAGCGTGCAGGATAAGGCTTCCGACGCGACTGGCGGGGATAAGGCCACTGAGGCTCCGGCTGAGTCCATGCCTGACACCACCACTGATACTACTTCCGAGACCTCGCAGGAGGCGTGACATGGGAGTGCTTTTAAATGGCGCTACAGTGGGCGAACCGGTCTTCGGCGTGGACGAGACCGGCAAGCCGGTGCCTTGGAACGCTCTCTACGATGGCGTGCAGGTGTGGCCTCCCGCCGCAGAAACCCTCACGGACGTGTGGCTCAAACCGGTCGGTTTCACTTCGCAGGCGCTCTACAGCGACCACCCCGAGCTTAAAATCGGCGCGCAGAAAGTGTTTGCGGACGGTCATATCGAGGATGCCGACAGCGTGTTCTCCTGTTCGGATGCGAGCGTGGCATCCATTTCGGACGCGAATCTCCTGAGCATCGTGTCGAATGCGACGACGATGCTTGCCGTATTGAAAAACGACGCCTGCCGACCAGCCGTGGTCGGCGTCAACGTGCCGGATTCGGACTCGAAGATGACCGTGATCTACCATTCGCCGTCCAATACCACGAAGACCGTGACAATGTATTGGCGTCTGCTGACCGATGCGCCTCGGATAGTCAGCCTCACGGCAGTGTGAGATGAGCAAGCCTGGGCAACGGTGTTTTCAAAGCCGTTTTCGACTATGGCGGCGGGTCGGGCTTCAGTCTCGCGTTCCAACGTGACGGCAACGACGAGGCGTGGTCGAATCCCGCGAAGCAGGATGCGACGAAACACCGTCTCGTTTATGTCGCCGACACGGCTGTGTCGTATCCGCCTTCCGCGTCGAAGCAGGTGCTCGTCCAGCCAGACCAGCCCACGACCGCGCCCGTGGGCAGTCTCTGGTGCCGCACGGAAAAACTGCACAACGGCCTGAAGTATTACACAGGCTCGGTGGGTGACGATGCAAACGTGATGTGCTTCCTCATCGACCGTATCCGCGAGGTGTGGCGCAAGGAATGGAATGGCTGGCAATTACTGACCGGAAAGGAGCTGGAATGAGGGTCAGGAACCTCATAGCGAAACCGTCCACCTTCAACGGCAATCCACTGCTCAAAAAAAGATGGGAAACCGTGTACAAGGATGGTGACGGATGCGGCTTCGTCGTCAACAACGGAACGAACACGAAGACCGATGGGTCCGATATCAAAACCGGTTTCGACATCCTCGCCAACAGTGATATCGAGGTCAACCGGTCGGAAGAGAAGTCGGCGTGGATAACCGCATTGCCTGGTTGCACGCTCTGCTTCATGCTCAATGTCACCGCGCTCGTCGAGATGACGGCAGCCATTGCCGTGAGCTACCAGAGCAACAATTATTGGAGGACAATGAACAGCACGCGTCAGATGAATGCCAGCCAATCCGAGACGTTAGCCGGCATGGTGCAGCACGTGGCCGGCCAGCGTAATGCCTGCAGGCTGACCGCCGTGAACAGCGTCGATTCGAATACCGACATCATGCGCGTCAGTGACATCACCATCGTCACTGGAGAGGAGAAAACCATCATGGATTATCTTGGCGTGGGCGCTTTCAGCGCTTTGACCGCGCCTTACGCGCTCTCGGCCGGGGGGGGGGGGTATTCCTCCTAGCCCTCGTTATCTTGAGTGGGGGCTGGTCGCATGAGAATCGCGAACCGATACGCCGATCCGAATTGCGCGAAAAGACTCATCACGTGGGCTCCTTCCGCAGCTGGCATGGGGGTGACAGTCTCGCAGGACGGCCCGCACTGGAAATACGCATTGGCGTATCCAGGCATGTCGATCATTCTGAAAGCGCCGGAAGGCGTGGAATGCGTCGCTTGGAACCTCCTGCCGGCGTCTTCGTTGAAGAGCCTCAGTATGGAGTCACCTGTCGTCTTGATAGACGGCGGTTTGGTCGTGGCGAACATCAGCGGAGTCAGCAATCATCGGTCCGTTTTCCACTGCACGGAAAGTGTGGACGTGACGGTGGCGGGACTGTGCTGTTGCACGCTCGCGGAATGGTCGTGCATCCAGACGGTGGGCGCGACCATCTTCACCGCCGACACCGCACCCTACTAAACGGTCTGGGGGTGGCGGCATGAGACGCAGGAACATCTTCCCCGATCCCGAATGCTCCGGCAGCGTAAAGGCATATTCCAACAGCGGGACCAGTTGTGACTTCGTGAAGACCGAAGGCATGACGTGGATGCGGGCGACATCGACGAGCGGCACACAGCAGAAATACGCACAGTACTCGCTGACTGACAGCAGAGTCCCGCCCGAGGGAATGTACCACATCAGCCTTCTCGCCCATGCCGAAGGCGGAGACGGAATGGCACGCTGCTACGTCAAAAAGCCGGACTCCTCATATCTGCCTGTTTATGCCATCACAGCCCCGGATGGCCAGACCGTCACCGTCAACAGCGATGTCAGAGTTCCGGCGGGCTGCGGCGAGCTGATTGTCCGAATCTGTCCGGCCGACGTCATAGGCGCGAACGCGATGATGAGCCGGATCAGCATCGAATCGGCCGAAACGTACGCCCTCGCTTCGGGGGGGGGGGGCTTCCGGGCTTCTTCACCGCAAGCACCGCGCCTTACTAGGCTCAAGGCGGGTGACCGCCGATGAGAATCCGGAATCTGGCGAAGGACACGAAGACCATCATCTCGAACGGCAACGTCTTCTCTGGCACTGTGGATGGTCAGACGTACACGGCCACAGCGGACAGCCAGCTGCTGCGATTGTGGGGCAACATCATACTTCCCATGCCGTCATCCGGCGGCACCTGCACGGCAATCCTCAAGGACATGCAGGGGAGCATCAGGGCGACCGCCAATGGTGTGACCCTCGAGAATGGCGTCGCGATTTGCCGGACGGCAAACTGGTACACGGGCCTGGTCATGAATTCGGGCGCGAAGGTCACGCTCCAATGCCGCGGATACTTCGCCGATTCGGATTGGCAGGTCATGCAATCGCTTGGTGTCAGCTGCTTCGACAAGGACACCGCCGCATACTAGCCGCCCTCGAATGGGGGTGGTCTGAGTGAGGATACGGAATCTCTACAATCCGCCGACCATGAAGGATCGCGCCCCGGTGAAACCGTGGACGCCGTCCGGCATGACGGCCGAGGCGAAGACCACTGGCGAGGGGTGTGAGATCACCGTCACCGGCAGCGGTGTCAGCTGGCTGTACCCGCCCGAGCAGGACGGTTTGGCGAAGGTCGTGTGGGAGAGGGCAGACGGCGGCACCAGGATCGGCATCAATGACAACAACACCGTAGCGATCTTCCCCGGTGTTACCGTGCTCGCCCGCCTGTGCGGCTACGAGGACGCCAGCTTGGTGACCATGCTCAAAACTGCCAACCTGCCATTGGTGTTCGCCGCCGCCGACCACCCCTACTAATCTCAATCAATCCAGCCCCGCCGCGTGCGGGGCTTTTCCATAAGGAGATGTAATGTGCTGCAAAATTTTCTAGCTGGTTTCGGGGGTGTGGGTGGCGCGTGCGCGGTAATCACACTATGTCTCAAAATCTGGCCGGGGGCGCTCGAATCGCTCGCGACCGGGCTTTACAGCCACGTGAACCCCGAGCGATTGCCTTATAATTCGGTGCTTTCCCAGCATTTCGCCAAGACGAGGCAGCTCGGCGAACGTTCCGAACGGTTTGACGGGCGGCTGGACGAATTGTGCAGGGACACCATCAAAAACACGCTCATCAGCCTGATTTACGGCGACCAGTCACACGACCACAGTGAGGCCGTCCGATACGAGCTGGCTAAGCTCGAAAAACTCGACGCGCAATGCTGGATCATCTCAGCCGCCGAAAAATACTTGGAGGAACGGCAATGACACACCTCGCCATCGCTGGAGGAGCCTACCTGCTTCTCCTCGCGCTCATCATCATTTTCAATCACGGTGCGCACATGCGCTGACATCGATTTTTCCAAGGCCGCCCGGTGTGGGCGGCCTTTTGTTTTGCCCCGCAAGGGGCGGGAGGGAGGATTGTGAAGATTCTCAACAAAAGCCATCCGAAACACAAGCGACTGCCGCGTGACTGGCGCAAGCCATTCGCCGCCGCCATGATCGCCATCTGCATGATCGCGGCACCTGTCGCGTCGGCCGACACCGGCGTGGACACCGCAAGCTATCAAGGCTGCTGGAACGGCGCGCAGGCCAAGGCCGCGGGCGTCAATTTCGCGTTCATCAAGCTCAATCAGGGCACTGGATATGTCAATCCTTACGCCAATTGCCAGCTTGACGCGGCCCGCTCGGCCGGCATCCGCGAGGGAGCCTACGACTTCGCCAGCCCGCAGACCAGCACGCCGGAGGCCGAGGCCGACAAGTTCGTGTCCGAGGCCCGCGCGCGCGGCATGATCGGCAGGGCCATCCCGGTGCTCGACTGGGAGCCGAGCGCTCCTGGCGGATATTGGGGCAAGCAGACCTGGTGGGCGCTCAGGTGGGTCAACCGCGTGAAAGCCGCGTGGGGTGTCAACCCGCTGATTTACATGAGCGCGGCCATGATTCCGACCGGTGATTGGTCGGCTGTCGTGGCCACGAACGCCGGCCTGTGGGTCGCGGGCTATCCGCGCGGTTATACCGGCGACCGGCTCCGCAATCCGGGAGCCGTCCCGTACTTCGTGAGCCCGTGGCCGTTCGCGGCCGCATGGCAGTACTCCAGTTCCGGGTCGGTCGGCGGAATCGGCGGCGCGGTGGACGTCAACTGGTTCTACGGCGACGCCGTGACCTGGGCGAAGTACGCCGGCGCTCCGGCATCCTCCGTCACGTCCAACACGACCACGCCGCCGAAGAACAACAAGACCAACGGCGCGCCGGTGGCCGACGCTGACACGCTCGCCTCGGCCGTGATCCGTGGCGAGTACGGCAACGACCCGCAACGCCGTCAGCTGCTCGGCAGCCGCTACAGCGAGGTCATGGCCATCGTCAACCGCCGACTGACTGGCAGTGGCGGCACCGTGGCTGGCAATAGTGGCGGCGCGTATTGCGTCGTGGTCGGCTCCGGCGGCACCATGAGCGCGATCGCCAACCGCACTGGACGGACGCCGGCAAGCGCGTGGAGCGTGCCTAGCGGAAACATCAACCGCATCTATCCCGGCAACCGCGTCTGCTACGGCGGTACGACCGCCGCCAGTGTCGGCGCTCGTGTGGTCGGCACGTCCCACGTGGTGACTGCTGGCGAGAGCCTGTGGAAGATCTACGGCACCGGCTGGTCCGCCGCGGCTCAGCGCAACGGCATCCGCCCGCCGTACACTATCTATCCCGGCCAGCGGCTCCGCTGACCGGATCCCGGCTCCACGATTCTAAAAGTTGTGGAGCCGGTTTCATGCAACACTTAAGGAGGTGTGTAATGGACAAGGACACCAAGACAGAGCCCGACTACCTGCTGCCAGGCAAGGTGTATCAGGTGCTCAAATGGATCGCGCTGATCGCCCTGCCGGCCGTCGCTTGGCTGGTCGGCGTGGTCGGCCCACAGTGGGGGTTGCCGCACTGCGGCGAGCTCGTCACTACCATCAACGCCGTCGGCGTGTTCGTCGGCGCCCTGATCGGCGTCAGCGAGTTGAAGACCAAACTATGACCTACTCGTACATTGAGTACGAGTAGCCCCTCTCTCAGCATTGCTGGGGGAGGGGCTTTTTGTTGTTCGGGGGCTTGTTCCGTGACAACATTTTGGCAACATTTTTTAGAAAACGACGTGATTTTCGTAATCTCGATAAACATCGACAACAGTCACAAACCGTTGGAAATAAAGGAAAAGCCGCCATTTCTGGCGGCTTTCAATCCGTGGAGATGCGGGGAATCGAACCCCGGTCCGATAACCGAACCCTCAGTCTTCTACGTGCGTAGTCTGCTGGCCGTGCGGCGGTTTTTCTGCTCCCATCGATATCGCAGACAACTGATGGCGGGCATATCTACAGTAAAAGTCCCTTGCCGGCCCTGTGGCTCAGTCGACAAAGCAAGTCTTCTAAACGACGCTCAGCATCCTTCCAAAGACGAGAAGGAGTGAACGGAGCGGCTGCTCACTGGTTAATCCTGGCGCGAAGCTCAGGCAGCGAGAGCGAACTCAGTGCGGTTAGATTTAGCACTTATTCTTTTGTAGGGGGCATCCACGAGCGGACCCTACGTTCTCGGCACGCTTCCCTGCGACGAACAGGTCACCGTCGAAACCGATCATCCCCAATCTTGAATTATCAAGCACCCGGTGCAAGACCGGACTTTTCAAGATATCATGGAATGTCAATAAGTGCAAATCATCTACCGTAATTCTTGCGCTGTGAGCGAAGCCAAAGCTTAAACTGATAGCCACTCACAGCTTGACGTGAATACCGAAATAATCCATGACCAATTCACAGAACATCATATTGGCCCAGCTGAACCACGGACGGGTATAGGAGTTCGGGTCGTTCGCGTCAAAGCTTTCATGCATGAGATGCGTGCCGGCGTCGGCGGCGACAAGTTGATCAAGAATACGTTCTTTTTCGGCTTTGTCGTGGCTTGTCAATCCTTGCATGGCCATGGCGATCGGCCAAACATAACCTTCTGGCGTATGCGGAGAACCGATGGCATGTGCATAGTCACCCTCGAAATAGTAAGGATTTCTCCTGACTCAGCAAAGTATTGCGCGTTTCGAGATACAGCGGATCGTCCGCTTCGCAGAATCCGAGATAAGGTGCCGACATAAGATTCGGCACATTGCTGTCATCCATAAGCAACGCGTTGCCGAGACCGTCCACTTCGTATGCGTAGATAGCGTTTCCGGCCGCATTGCGGATGGTTGCGTGATGGGCAAGACCATCATCGATGGAATGCTGCAGCGCCGCGGCACGACCGGCGATTTCACGATCGTCAAGCACGTCGATGAAAATCCTTTGCACATATCCCATGACCACGCTGGCGAACATGTTGGACGGCACGAGATATGGGTAGACGCAGGCGTCGTCGCTGGGGCGGAATCCGGACCATGTCATGCCGGTGACGGCAAAAGGTCCTCCGGCACCATGGTTGGGCACGCTGTCGCGCGGATCGTCGTTCGGACGGAAGAAGCGGTAATGCGAATTCGAATGGTCAAGCTCGGTTTCGAACACGTCAAGGATTCGACGGATGCCGCTTACAAACGCATCATCGAAATGGCTGGTGGTTCCTGTATTGCGATACAACAGCCACGCCAGCTGAATGGGGTAGCACAGGGAGTCCACCTCGTATTTGCGTTCCCACAACCATGGTTCGAACGAATCGGTCTGATCGTTCGGATCCCAGGTAGCGCCGCTGGGTGTTTCGTTGAACGCGTTTGCGTATGGATCGATATTGATGAACCTGAATTGCTGCCGAACAAGCCCGGTAATAAGCGCGGTGAGCTCGGGATCATCTATGGCTACGGCGAGATATGGTCGGAATTGCGCTGAGGAGTCGCGCAGCCACATGGCAGGTATGTCTCCCGTCAGCAGAAACGTCGTGCCGTCATCATGCCGTCTCACGGTGGTGGTGAGTGTATTGGCGAATCCTGCGTTGAAGTTTTCGGCCCATCTTGCGTGTTCGCCGCCACACAAGTCGGTGATATGCCGCATGAAATCGGAAACTGACTGCGGAATATCGGATTGTGAAGCGGCGTTTGTGGTGTTGCTGGTGTCGTTCATGGCATCATTCTTCGTTGAGGTGCGTATATCGTGACAATCGTGATTGCACCAATTGCGGATTGAATATGGGTATGAAAAACGAGGCCATGATGGCAGACATGGCCTCGTTGATGATGAAAGGAAAATCTGGGCTTACTTGCCGGCTTCGGCGAGATAATCCGGGACGCCTTCCGCAGGGTAGGTTGGCCAGCCGCCTTCCTTGGTGCACACGTAGGCGGCGGTGTTCACAGCCGCACGATGCGCTTCCTTGAGCGGTGCGCCGCTCAGCAGCTTGCCGGTGAAGGAACCGGAGAAGGAGTCGCCTGCACCAACGGTATCGGCAACCTCGACGTGAGGGGTCAGCAGCGTGGAAACCTCGCCATTCTTGGCGGTGATGGTGCTGAACGTGGCGCCGCCGGTCAGAATGATGTACTCAAGGTCGAAGCGGTCGATGAACCACTTGCATGCCTCTTCGTCGTTGCACTCAGGAATGGAGAACATGTCGCGCATCATGATCAGCTCTTCGTCGTTGATCTTGAAGATGTTCGCATAGCCGAGCAGTTCTTCGATGAGTTCGTTGGAGTAGAAGTTCGCACGCAGGTTGATGTCGAAGAACTTCAGAGCGCCTTCCTTGGTGTGCTTGAGCAGTTCGACGATGGTGTCGTGGGATTCGGGGGAGCGCAGACCCAAGGTGCCGAAGCAGACGGCGTCGGCCTTGGACACGGCTTCGACGAGCTCGTCGGTGAGCTTGATGTGGTCCCAGGCCACGTTTTCGACGATGGTGTATTCCGGAATGCCGTTGGTCAGGGCCACGTCAACCGTGCCGGTCGGGTATTCGTTGGTCTGCACCAGCGTGTTGATGCCGGCCTTGTGAGCGTCGGAGAGCAGTTCGGTACCCAGCTCGTCGTTGCCGACGGCGCTGATGGCGAAGCTTTTCGCGCCGTTCTGGGACGCATGGTATGCGAAATTGACGGGTGCGCCGCCGGCACGCTTGCCGGTGGGGAGCATATCCCACAGGATTTCGCCGAGAGAAATGACGATTGGCTTGGACATGGTGTTCCTTTCTTTGGTTGTGGCGTGCTATGCGACGTCAAAGAACATCGAAGGATGTTCCAGAAAATTGGTGATGGCCACGGCCGCGGCACCGCTGACGGTGGCGTCCGTTGGGAGGTTGGACAAGGTGATTTTGGTATCGTGCCCGACTTCGGGGATGGTACGTTCCCGAACGACTTTTTTGACCTCGTCAAGCAAGGGCTGTCCGGCTTGGGAGATGATGTCGCCGAGTACGATATGCGTCGGATTGAAGGCGTTGATGATATTGACCGCGCCATATCCGATATATCGAGCGACCTCGGAAGTCAGATCCATGGCCGCTTTGTCTCCTGCCGCAGCTTTGGCGAACAGCGCGGTGCATGCCTGCGCGTGCGTCATTGCCTCGCATCCGGGCACAATGCTCGGCTGTTCGTTGAGCCGTTCGTGGATTGCGTTGGCTGAGCAGTAACGCTCCAGGCACCCGATATTGCCGCAGTCGCAAGGCTTGCCGTTGACGTCAACGGAGATGTGTCCGATTTCGGTGGCCGTGCCGTGCGCGCCGTAATAGATCGAACCATTGTCGATGATGCCGAGGCCGATGCCCTCGCCAAGCAGATAGTAGGCGAGCGATCCCTCGGACAGTTCCGGGTTGAACAGGAACTGCGCCAAGGCGCCTGCGCGTGCGTCCTGTTCAACGAATACGGGTACGTTGAACGCTTCGCTGAACTCCTTGATGAAGTTGACCTGCCGCCAACCCTGCATGGATGAGACGAGCGCGGTGCGACCTTCCTCCACCAGATACGGACCAGGAACGGCCATGCCGACGGCTACGATGCTCGAATCGTCCGCAATGAGCTGTCGTACGGTGGCCCGGATCTGTTCTACCGTTTCGGGAATATGCTCCTCGTCAACGGTGGGCAGGTCGGTGAGGGAAATACGATTGCATTTCAGGTCGAACACTGCGATCTGCACCAGACTTCGTGCGAATTTCACGCCGACGACATGGTATTTCGCGCAATTGAGATTCAGGCCGATGGAACGACGATTCTTATCGCCTTCCATGTCTCCGGTTTCTTCGATAACGTCTCGGAACAGTAGTTTTGCGGTAATTTTCGTAATGGCCGCGGGTGTGAGTTCGATGGCTTTGGCGATTTGCGCACGTGAGCTGATGCCGTTGTGGTAGAGGTATTGCAGAATTCTGGAACGATTGTTTTCTGAAATCGATGATTGCTGAGCGCTGTAACTACTCATGACACCTCCTTGCGCCAGTGCACGGACCCTTCGTTGAACTAGTTGATATATTAACGCCGTTAATTAGTTGATGCAAGTTCCGTCTTTCGGCGTGTCACGAGGACCGTCGATTCTCAATATGGGATTCGCTGTCTCATTATTTGACACACACTTTTCGGAAAAAAATTAACTGCAAAACCGTTGTGATTGCTGAGTTTTCGTTGGATCGAGAAAGGGTGACGTCGCAAAATGAGCTTCCGTGAAATGTTTCGCTAACAAAGTGTGCCCTACCCTTGTGGCACGTCGTTTTGGAGTACCAATTACGACAGCAGGAAGAGAAAGGATTCCATAGTGAATCACAAGAAGATTATGGCTGCGGCTGTCTCGATTGCCGCACTGGCCTCGCTCGCGGCATGCGGCGGCGTAAAGGATAGCGGTTCCGCATCGGGGGATGCGGATGTCATTACCGTCGGCACCACGGACAAGGTTACTAGCGTTGACCCTGCCGGCTCCTATGACAACGGTTCCTATGCCGTTCAAATCAACGTGTTCCCGTTCCTGTATGCGCAGGACTACAACACCTCTGAACTGTCTCCGGACATCGCTGCGGATGACGGTACCTGGAGTGACGACGGCACTGAGTTCACCGTTAAGATCAAGTCTGGCCTGAAGTTCGCCAATGGTCACGACCTGACTTCGTCCGATATCAAGTTCTCCTTCGACCGTGTCAACACGATCAACGATGAGAATGGTCCGAGTTCGTTGCTGGCCAACATCGAATCCATCGATACGCCAGATGACACCACTGTGGTGTTCCATTCCAAAGTCAAGAACGATGTGACCCTCAAGCAGGTGCTTTCCAGCCCGGCCGGTCCGATTGTCGACGAAGAGGTCTTCTCCGCCGACAAGCTCACTGATGCTGACACCATCATCAAGGAGAAGGCTTTCGCCGGTCCGTACATTCTGACCTCCTACAAGGCCAATGAGGTTGCAGGCTACTCCAAGAACGACTCTTATCAGGGTCTGACCCCGGCCAAGAACAGCACTGTTCAGGTCAAGTACTTTGCCGATTCTTCCAACCTGAAGATGGCCGTGCAGCAGGGACAGGTCGACGTGGCCTACCGTTCTCTGACTCCGACCGACATCGATGATCTGTCCAAGGACTCCAAGGTCAAGGTCGTCAAGGGTCCGGGCGGTGAGGAACGCTTCCTGGTCTTCAACTTCAACATCCAGCCGTACGGCACCAAGTCCGATGAACCGAATGCCGACAAGGCCAAGGCTGTGCGTCAGGCCGTTGCTAACCTCATCGACCGCGAGGAGTTGGCGACCAAGGTCTATAAGGACACGTACACCCCGATGTACTCCTACATTCCGGACGGTTTAGTTGGTCACGAAGACACCTTCAAGACTGCGTATGGTGACGGCAACGGCAAGCCGAGCGCCGACAAGGCCAAGAAGGTTCTTGAGGACGCAGGCGTTTCCACTCCGGTTGAGCTCAAGCTGCAGTACAATCCGGACCACTATGGATCCTCTTCCGCCGACGAGTATGCGGCTCTCAAGGCTCAGCTCGAGGAGGGTGGTCTGTTCAAGGTCGACCTGCAGTCCACCGAATGGACCCAGTACAACAAAGACCGTGTTGTTACCGAGGACTCTGATGGATCCTACCCGGTCTACCAGCTCGGCTGGTTCCCGGATTACTCCGACCCGGATAACTATCTGTCTCCGTTCTTCCGTGACGGCAACTTCGTGAACAACGCTTACTCCAACTCCGAAATCAACGATTTGATTATGGAGCAGGCTGGTGAAACCGACGAAAGCGCCCGTGAGGATCTGCTCAAGAAGATTCAGACCCTTGAAACCGAAGACCTGTCCACCATCCCGCTGCTGCAGGGTGCGCAGGTTGCAGTTACCGGCGCCAACGTGAAGGGTGTTGTGCTCGACGCTTCCTTCCGTTTCCGTTTCGCATCTGTCACCAAGGCGTGATGTGTGCGGATGTGCGGCATGACCTGCCGCAGCCTGCATAGAAAACCACTGGGGATCCCCGGTCTATGGCCGGAGGTCCCCATTTCCCGAATTATCTGCCTGAAACGGCGCAGTGATTCGATATTGTTGTAAATCAAAGCCGTACAGGCTTCTTATCAAGGAGCATCGCGTGTCAGACACAGCAGCTCCGGCCGTCTCTCAGGAGGCGAAGCCGAAACAAGCCAAAAAGAATCATTTGTCAGGCGGATTTTTCCGTTTCGTCCTGACTCGATTCCTGCTCATTATTCCAACCGTTTTCATTCTCGTCACCGTCGTGTTTTTTGTGATGCGAGCTACAGGCGATCCTATTTCTGCGGCATTGGGTGGTCGTCTTACCCCTGACGAGTTGCAAAAGCGTGTTCATGCGGCCGGCTACGACCGTCCTCTTATTGTGCAATATATCGATTACCTTGGGGGTTTGCTCCATGGGGATCTCGGCACTACGTTGACTGATAATCAGCCGGTTATCAGCATTCTTGTTCATTACGGATCAGCGACTTTCGAGTTGGCGCTCCTATCGCTCATTGTTGCTTTGATCGTAGGTATCGGCTTAGGTCGTGTAGCTGCGTGCAGACGCGATCACGCTGCCGATGCAGGCATTCGAACCTTTGCCATTCTGTGCTACGCCACCCCCGTGTTCTTCTTGGGATTGGTCCTGAAACTCATTTTCGCCATCTGGCTGAACGTGTTGCCGGCATCCGGTCGATGCTCGTTGTCTTCGGAAATGCAGTTCACCCGACTCGTCTCTCCGACCGGCTTCTACATTATCGATGCACTGCAGCTGGGTGATATGAGCGTGCTGGCCGACGTGTTGCGTCACGCCGTACTTCCTGCGCTGGCGTTGGGATTGCTCACCGCAGGCGTGTTTATTCGTTTGGTGCGCACCAATGTGATTTCCACCTACAATTCCGGCTATGTCGAGGCTGCGCGTTCGCGTGGCGTCGCCGAAAAACGTCTGCTCAGCAAGCACGCATGGAGGCCGGCGCTTATTCCAATCATCACCGTTATGGGCATGCAGATCGCATTGATGCTCGCCGGCGCGGTGCTTACCGAAACCACCTTCGAATGGAAGGGACTCGGATTCATGTTGTCCCAATATCTGAAAGCGCGTGACTTCGTAGCTGTGCAGGGCATTGTGATTCTGATCGCCATCATCGTGGCCGTCGTCAACTTCATCGTTGACGTTATCGCCGCGTTGGTGGATCCGAGAGTGAGGTACTGACATGACTGCATCAGCAAATAACGTCACCGTCCCGGGTGACACTCGTCTGAACGATCTCAAAGTCAACAGGAAAGCTCCGTTCTGGGCCAAGATTCCGATCATCAAGGAGCTTCGCGTAGCGGTCGGCTGGCAGAAAGGCATGCTGATTACCGGCCTGTTGCTCACGGCGTTCTTCCTGCTCGTGGCCTTGTTCGCGCCCGTAATTGCACCGTACGGCTATGCGCAGCTCAAAGATGCCAATGGAGTTTCATTCCCGGCCCAGGCAGCACCCTCATCCGAGCATATTTGGGGTACCACCGCAGGTGGTTATGACGTGTTCAGCCGTGTGATTTGGGGCTCTCGTACCGCGGTCATTGCGATTGTGATCGCTGTGCTGCTTTCTATTTTCGCGGGTGTATTGCTCGGTTTGGTTTCCGGATATTTCGGTGGTTGGGTGGATCGTGTGCTTGTCATGATCGCCGACGCCATCTACTCTTTCCCCTCGCTGCTGCTTGCGATTCTGATGGCCATTATGATTTCCGGCGGTCAGTCTGGTCTGTGGAGTGGCATTCTCGCTTCGGGTATCTCCATCACCGTGGTCTATATTCCGCAGTATTTCCGTACCATTCGATCCGAGGTCATTCGAATCAAGGAATCCGCTTACGTTGATTCCGCTCGCGTGGTGGGCGCGTCGACATGGCGCATCATGACCAAGCACCTTCTTAAGAACTCCACCAGAACGTTACCGGTTATTCTGACGTTGAACTCGTCCGAAGCGATTCTGACTCTTGCGGGATTGGGCTTCCTCGGATTCGGCATCGAACCTACCGCAGCCGCTGAATGGGGTTACGATCTGAATCGTTCCGTGTCGGATGTAACCGCGGGCATTTGGTGGACCGCAGTGTTCCCAGGTATCGCCATCGTATTGATTGTTCTGGGTATCACCTTGGTGGGCGAATCCCTCAATGACCTTGCCGACCCGCGTCTGCGTGCACGCAAATCCGCTGGTGAGGTGGTTGGATCCATCGAAGATACTTCGGTTGATCCCAGCCAGAAGCCGGGCGTTCGCAACGAGGTGATAGCCGAGCTCGCGGCCGCCAAGAATCCAATGGGAGCCAGCGATCAGCCAGTGACCGTTACGGATCGCGACCCGTCATTTACCGCCTCCGAATGGGGCTCCAAGGAAGAAGAGTGACGCAATGAGTGACGAACAAACCAATCTTGCGCAAGTCAAGGATCTGAGCGTTTCCTTCATGACCGACGCAGGATCCATCAAAGCCATCGACAAGATTAGCTTCACCATCCCACGCAAAACCGTGGTGGGTGTGGTTGGCGAATCAGGTTCCGGAAAATCCGTGACCGCACGTTCGATTATCAAGCTGTTGCCGGAGACGGCAACCACTTCCGGCATGATTTATCTGTCGAACCGTGAAGGCAATGAGCAGCTTGACGTACTGTCTCTTTCCGGAGAAGATCTGCGCCGTATGCGAGGATCAGAAGCGGCCATGGTGTTCCAGGAACCTAATTCGGTACTTAATCCGGTGTATACCATCGGATGGCAAATCGAAGAGGGACTTCGCGCTCACGGCATGAAAGACAAGAAGGAGCTTCGTGCCAAGTCCGTGGATATCCTCAAAAAAGTAGGCATTCCTGATGCCGAAACTCGAATTGACTACTATCCGCATCAGTTCTCGGGCGGCCAAAAACAACGTATCGTCATCGCCATGGCGTTGGTGCTCAATCCAGGTCTGATTCTGGCTGACGAACCGACTACCGCACTCGACGTGACCGTGCAGGCAGAAATTCTTGACTTGTTGCGTCTTGCCCGCGACGAATTCGGCGCTTCCGTGCTGATTATCACCCATAATATGGGTGTGATCGCCGATATCGCCGATGAAGTGGTGGTCATGTATCGAGGTCATGTGGTCGAGCAGGGAAGCGTCGAACAGATCTTCTACTCGCCGAAAGACGATTACACCAAGCGGTTGCTCGCGGCCGTGCCGCGTATCGGGCAGAAACTGGTCGTTCGTGATGAGCAGGGCAAGGTGATTGAACGCAGCAAGGATTGGCATGACCAACCCATTGCCGTCGAGGCCAGGGGACTGACTATCACCTATCCTGGGCATTTGACGCAGCCTGATTTCAAGGCGGTCAATGGTATTGATTTCACTATTCACCGTTCCGAAGTGCTGGATTGGTCGGCGAATCCGGTTCCGGCAAATCCACTACCGGTCGTGCCATCGCTGGTTTGCAGAAAGTGTCCGGCGGCTCCCTGAACGTGTTGGGTGTGGAAATGAACGGTGTCAAGGAACGTCAATTCAAACCCAAGCGTGCTGATATTGGTTTTGTGTTCCAAGATCCGGGTAGTTCATTCAATCCGCTGATGACCATCGCGGAGAATGTGGCAGAACCGCTGATCGTGCATAAAAAGTACTCGTCTGTGTCGGAAGCGAGCGACTATGTGGGAGATCTGCTCGAAATGGTGCAGTTGCCGCGTGCATATATGAACCGGTTCCCGCATGAGCTTTCCGGCGGTCAGCGTCAGCGTGCCTCCTTGGCACGAGCGCTGGCGCTTAAGCCGAGCCTGCTGATCGCCGACGAGCCGACTTCTGCATTGGATGTGTCGGTACAGGCGAAGGTGTTGGAGCTGTTCAAGAAACTGCAGGCGGAAATAGGTTTCGCATGCTTGTTCATCACCCATGATCTTGCCGTGGTCGATATGCTGGCCGATCGCATTATGGTGATGCATAAGGGCGAGATTGTGGAACATGGTGATGCCGATCAGGTTATGAATAACCCGCAGAATCCCTACACGCAGAAGTTGTTGGCATCGCTGCCGGTGCCTGATCCGCGTGAACAGCGAAAACATCGCGCCCAGCTGCACGAGTTGCTCGCCAAAGGAATTTGATTCCGAAGTGAGTTTCGTGGCTTCCTGACATACACAAGAGCTGGTGTGACGGTTCATGATCGTCACACCAGCTCCTAGTTTATATATTCAATTGTGACTGTATTCAGCGAATCGCACCGTTGAAGGAGAATTGCGCGTGTGCGTCGCCGTTCGCCTTGTTCTTGAGGTACTCACGCACGTAGCCCATGCGTTCCACTGTGGTGTCGGCCAGGGGCTGAGGCAGGTCATCAGGGGAGAACCAACCCACGTTGAGGCTTTCCTCGTCACCTACGAACGGTTCGGCATTACCATTCGGATCGGGCTTGCACACGAACAGGTGATCCATATACATGGTGTTGTCGCCGTTCGCATACGTAAGCACCTTGCGGGAAGACTTCACCGACACCAAATCGGTGACGATAACATCCACGCCAGTCTCTTCCTTGACCTCACGCGCCACCGTGTCGGCAGGTTCCTCGCCAGGCTCATTAATGCCATACACCATGGCCCACTCGCCGGTATCGGAACGCCTGCCAAGCAGCACACGACCTTGCTCGTCTTCAACATAGCCGGAGACGCCCATCAGCCACAGGAGATCGTGACCGACTTTCTTGCGTAACTCGAGAATGAATTCAGGCGTTGGCATATCAGGCCTTTGCACCTTCGGCAGCCATGCTGGCCATCCACTCTTCGACCTCATCGATCTGCTTTGGAATGCCGGCGGAAATCCATTCCGGACCATCCTCAGTCATCAGTACATCATCCTCAACGCGAATGCCGATGCCGCGATACTCCGGCGGAATCAACAGATCATCCTCACGGAAATACAGACCCGGCTCAATCGTGAAAATCATGCCAGGACGAATCGCAGCACCCTGATACGACTCATAACGTGCCTGAGCGCAATCATGCACATCCAAACCAAGATGATGGGCCACACCACAGGCGAGCCAACGGCGATGCTGCTGTCCTTCCGGAGAAAGCGACTCCTCGACATCGACCGGAAGAATGCCCCAATCATGCAGACGCTCGGCGATCACACGCATGCACGCATGATGAATGTCGGAATACGTGGCACCCGGCTTGGCAGCTTCAAAACCAGCCTGCTGGGAGTCCAAAACCGCCTGATACAGCTTTTTCTGGAAATCAGTGAACTTCCCGTTGGTCGGGAACGTGCGCGTGATATCGGCCGTATACAAGCTATTGACTTCCACACCGGCATCAATCAGCAGCAGATCGCCGGACTCCACGGTACCGGTGTTACGCATCCAATGCAGAATCGGCGCATGAGCGCCGGAAGCGATGATCGTATCGTAGCCGACCTCATTGCCTTCCTCACGGGAAATGGCATTGAACGCGCCTTCCAGCATACGTTCCGAACGAGGCTTGTCGAGCGACGACGGCAGCTTGCGCAGAATATTGTCGAAACCATGCTTGGTTGCGGCAACGGCCTTGCGCATTTCACGAATCTCATATTCGTCCTTGCACATGCGAGCCTCGGCGGCAAACTCATGAAGCTTGTCATCGGCATGCGTATTGCCATCCGGATCGGCGAAACCGTTCGCCTCGCGAATATCCTCCACCATTTCGGTGATCTGCGGATCAGCCTCGCGAATCACACGCACACGCACGGCACCAGCTTCAGAACCGACATCCTTGCTCAGTGCGTCAGCCAACTGCGCAATGTCATTGGTCTCAATACCGGTCATTGCAGTCATCTCCTGCAAGCCGGCACGAGGTCCAACCCAATATTCGCCATAATGGGCATTCATGAAAAAGTCCTGCGTGTAATGGTTCGCACGCGGAGCCACAAACAATTCCGGCACATGCGTCTTGCCGGCCGCAGCCTCCGGAGAATCGGGATCAACCGGATTCAACACCAGCACGGCACCGGCTTCGTAGTCTTCACCCAAACCGGTGTAATACGAAAACGTCGTATCCGGACGGAACGCATAATCGCAGTCGTTGTTGCGCGCCTTCGGCTGACCGGCCGGGATCACAATACGCTCTCCGGGAAAAGCCTTACCCAGCGTGTCAAGACGAGCCTGAATGTAATGGGAAGACTCCAACGGTTCAATAACCGGCTCATTATCATCCCAACCGGTGGTCATGAACTCCTTGAACGCCTCGGAACGCGGGCGCAGCGAACGATTGTTCACACGGTCGCTCATCGCCTGATCAGGGCCGGGAGCGCTGGACTGCTCCATGGCTTCATACTCCTTGTCTTTATCGGTAATGACTTCGTTCATCACATCTCCTGAATATGGTTGTCCATGCTTACGCAATTACCGCAAACCATCCTATAACTTTTTGCGCCGCGCAACGTTCATGCAAGCACATAGAATAAGGGAGATTGAGTGAGCAATCCCAAGGTAGGGGAGGAATCCGAAAGAATATGTCATTCGAACATCCGAATCGCAACAATGAAAGCATGATCGACGTCGAACGCGACATCATGAGCCGCCCATCAGAGCGCAATACCACCAATCTTGACCTGCAACGCATGAAGATGATCCTCGACATCATGGGACATCCCGAGCAGTCGTTCCGTGTGATTCACATCACCGGAACCAACGGCAAAGGATCTACCGCGCGCATGGCCGAGGCGATCTGCCGTGCCTACGGCATGCGAACCGGTTTATACACGTCACCGCATCTTGAACATGTCAACGAGCGCATCGCCATCGACGGCCAGCAGCTTTCCGACGACGATTTCGTTGATACCTGGGATCAAATCAAAGACCTTGTAGCCATGGTCGACATGAAGATGGAAGAACTCGACAAGCCAAAAATGAGCTTCTTCGAAGTGCTCACCGCCATGGCCATCTGGAAGTTCGCCGACGCTCCGGTCGATGTGGCCATCGTGGAGGTCGGTATGGGCGGCCGCTGGGATGCCACCAACGTGCTCGATGCCGATGCGGCCATTATCGGACCGATCGACATGGATCATATGGCATGGCTTGGCAATACCGTGGAACAGATCGCATCCGAAAAAGTCGGCATTATCAAGCCGGGCTGCACCGCGGTCATCGGGCGTCAACCGCATGAAGAGGCCGTCATGCCGATTATCGAGGAAGCGGCGAGGCAGAACCATGCCAATCTGGTGAGGGATGGCATCGAAGCGGAAGTTGTGACCCGCATTCCGGCAGTCGGCGGTCAGGTTGCGACCCTGCGTACGCCGAATGGCACGTACGCGGAAGTGCCGATCGCCAAATTCGGCGAACATCAGGCCCATAATGCGCTCGCGGCCCTGTGCGCGGCGGAAGTGGTGATTCCCGTCAACGGTGCGCTTGACGGTGATCTTGTGGCTGAGGCGTTGAGCACGGTGAGGATTCCAGGCCGCATCGAGCAGATTCGCACATCGCCAACGATCATTTTGGATGGCGGGCATAATGTGAATGCGGCAGAATCGTTGCGTGCCGCGATTGAGGAAAATTACGATTTCCAGCAACTCGTCGGCGTGATCGCCATGATGGGAGACAAGCAGGTCGAAGAGTATTTGGGCGTGCTCGAACCATTGCTGAGCCATGTGGTTGTCACTGAAAACTCGTGGCGTGATCGTGTGATGCCCGCGGAAGACCTGAAAACGGTTGCTGAACGCGTGTTTGGTGCGGAAAGGGTTACGTGTGTTCCTGAACTGCCGGATGCCATTCAGGAGGCTGTTAATATGGTTGACGCCGATGATGAGCTTGGTGTTGGCTATGGTCACGGTGTGCTGATTTGCGGTAGCTTCACTACGGCTGGCGATGCGCGTCTCATGCTGGAAGAGAAGGTCAATCCCGATTTGAAGAAGCCGAAGTCGGAACGTGTCTTCCAGGAGGCTGTTGAGCCGGAACCGCGTAAGGATCAGGACGAGGCGGATCTCGATTTCGAATCCGACGCCAATCCTGATTTCGATATCAACGATTTCGGCAGTGTCGGTCCGGATCTTGCTGAAGATGAAGATGCTGATGCTTCCGAAGTTGAGCATGCGGATGCTGCATCTTCTGAAGATGTGCGGTAATCGCATATATGCATGGCGATGATGGAGCGTCGGTTGTTGTCGACGATCCATCGATCCAACGATCTGTGATGCAATACGAAGGAGGATGCGGCGATATCGATTCGCTGCATCCTCCTTCGTACGATATTTCGCGCTATCCGTCGTGGGGCGCGATTATTACTTGCGCAGTTTGCGACGCAGCGACTGCAGCAGCGTGAGCGAACGATAGAATGCCTTCTTGACCGGAATGTCACGACCTGCGGAAATCTGTGCGATGCTTTCGGAGAATTTCGTCTTGAATCCGTTCAGACTCTTCAATGAAGGCGCGAAATCGTTGCCGATGCCCATCAAATCAAGCACTGTGCAACCTTGCTCGCCAAGCGTGCAGCATATAACGTAAATCAGCTTGTCGGGAACATGCTGGCGCATGATTTCCGTACGCATGCAAGCATAGTAATAGACCGCGTGATCGCCGTTGATGGTAACGATGGACCATGCCACAACCTTGCCGTCGATACGTGCCGCGAATACGCGCGCATGATCAGGACCAAGATTGCTGATCATATCGACATAGTCGCTCATCGGAGCGGGGGAGAATCCGTCACGGTTGGCGGTATCAACCATGACCTCGTAGTATTCGGAAAAATCAGCCATCGCCTGCGCGGTCTCATCGGCGCAAACGGCGGGGCTCTCCCTCAACGCCTTACGCACGTCGCGGCGGCCACGCTTCTTCATGCGTGTAAGAATCGCCTCATCGCCACCGGTGATGTCCACATACACGGTCTCGTTGTAAGGAACGGTGGAAAGCACCGGGAACGAGCCCTCGAAATTCCACAAGTCGATACGCAGGAACACAACGTTTTTATCGCGTTTGCGTACGTCCTCAACAAGCAGGTCACGAACCTGTGCTTCCAGCTGCGCGGAAGGCTTGTCAAGCCAAGCCGGACCATGAACGGACCTCAAATAGTGGTAGCCATGGGTTTCGTAATCGATGAGTGCGATGAATGCGATTGGAGCGCCGTCCTGCTTCACCACATACGCACCCCACGGCGTACGTCCGTCAATGGTGTTCTGGTATTTGGCCCATACCGCGGTCTGTTCGATGGGCAGGGTAAGACCCGCCTGCACAGCCTGCTGTTCCATGGTGGCTGCGTCGGTGAATTCAAGAGTGATCATGATTGTTGGATTGTTCCTTATGGTTGGTGATTACTCGATGATGGTTGGCTGTTGCTGCAGGTCAGGCAAGTCCAAAAATACGTTTCACAATATGGTCGTCGCCTTCGAAGGGAATATGCTTGCCGTGGTCTTTGAACCAGCGCTCGTTGCCTTTGCCGATGATAAGGATGATATGGAGGCGGTCGGGATCCTTGCGATCGATTACTACGGTCGATTCCACTGCTTCCGTACGGTCGAGAATGATCCTCGCATCCAGATCGGGATTGGTGACACTGCCGAGCATGTCTTGGCAGATGTGTTCCACAGGCTCGTCATCCGTGTCTTCGAAGGTGAGAATCAGATGGTTGATGCGATTCTGCGCGGCCCTGACGATTTCCGATCTGCGATCGTACGCTTTATTGCCTGCGGATCCAGTGACCAGCGTGACTTCAGGATCGTCCTTGCCGTAGCGTTGGTCGACATAGTCGAGCAACGCCGTTACGGAAGCATAATTGTGCGCATAATCGACGATGGCGATGGTATTCGACTTCGTATCGTGGAAATGCTCCATACGACCGGCGATACGTACCGGTTCCATATTGTGCAGCGTTTCCTTCGCGGTGGTTTCATGGAAATCGAATCCAACGGCATGCGCAATGGCAATGGCTGCGGCGGCATTCGCATAATTGAAATCGCCATCCAATTGCAAGCTGAGCGATCCAATCTGTTCGCCTTCCACCGCAATGGCGAATCGGCTATGGTCGGCGGATTCCGGCCATGCGGTCACATCCGCGGCCGATGCTTCGCCAAGAGCGAACGCGGTGATGGGAATATCGGCGATTGCAGCATCCTGACGAATAAGATCGGCGTGTGCGCATGCCGTGCCGAGAACCAAGGAACGACAATTCTTTACGATCTGACGTTTGCAGTGGAAGTAATCCTCGAATGTCGGATGCTCGATGGGGCTGATATGGTCCGGGCTGATATTGAGGAATGCGGCGACGTCGAAAGTAAGTCCGAAAACACGATCGACTTTGTACGCCTGCGACGAAACCTCCATAACTAGGTATTCCATGCCGTTATCAGCGGCTTCGCGCATCATACGGAACGCATCCATGGACTCCGGGGTGGTCAAATCGGACTCGGCATAGGTATGTCCGTCAAGGCAATTGTCGACGGAGGAGAACAATGCGCATTTGCCGCCGGAGCAGCCGTTGAGCATGGCTTGCGTGAGGTAGGCGGTAGTGGTTTTTCCCTTGGTTCCGGTAATGCCGACGACTTTCAGTTGGTCCTGCGGGTACCCATAGAATGCCGCGGACAGCAGACTCATAGCTTTGCGCGCGTCATTCACGATGAGTCCCGGAGCTTTCGTCGTCGCGGAGAAATCGTTTTCCGCAACGTATGCGGCAAGACCGCGATCATCGATGCCATCGAGATATTCCGCTTTGAAACGGCCTTTGCAGCATAGGAGCGTGTTAGATACGACCTGCCTGGTGTCGTAGGTGATTGAACCGAATGGCTTGTCGAATCCGTTGACGGCCTGCGCGTCAAGCGTCCAGTCGTCTCCTTGGATGATTTCGCGCAGCAATCCATACTCACTGAGCAGACGTGCTGCTGATGCCAGAGTCAAAGCCATATTTCGTGTTCTCCCTGTTCTTCGGATACCGAACAGCCATTCTACCTTCAGCCATGTGCATGGCATGTGGAAGTCGATGTGATTACAATGAAGCTGTGACTGAAGTACGAACGGAAACCATGGCAAGCAGAAGGGCGCGTTTTGAAAAACTTGCCATGCCTGTGGTTGATGCGCTGTACCGGCAGGCGATGAAGCTGACCAACGATCCCGACGACGCCCAAGATTTGGTGCAGGATACTTTCGAACGGGGGTTCAAGGCGTTCGACTCCTTTCAGGAGGGAACGAATTTCGCCGCATGGATGACGACCATCGAGCGCAACGCCTACTTCAACCAATACGCCAAAGCCAAGCGCAGACCGCAGCGAGCCAACGATTCCACCGGCGAATACGACGATTGGGACATCTATTCGGCTTCCGAGCATTCACCGGAAGAGCTTAAATCGGCGGAACAGGAATATTTGGACGCTTACGCGCCTGAAGAAATCATGGCGGCGCTCGCCAAGCTTTCGCCGGAACGCCGTCAGGTGTTCATCGATGCTGCTATCGACGGCAAATCATACCAGCAGGTAGCTGACGAACAGGGCGTGAAAATCGGTACGGTGATGAGCCGTCTCAATCGCGCGCGTACGCAGTTGAAACGAGAACTTGCCAACTATGCGAAGGAACGTGGCTATGCCACGGCAGGGAAGGGCAGAGCATGAGTGAATCGATCGAACGGCATATCACCACTGTCGCCGCCAGCGAGGACGGCACTGTGACACAGGTGACGCATACCAGCGTGCGCGTTAGCACCTCCGGTGATTGTTTCGACCCCGAACGTTGCTGCGACGAGCGTGAACGGGCATTGATCGCGGCCATGCGTGCGTATTTGCGTCCGCAGCATGCCCCGCAGAGTCTTATCGACCGCCTTGAGGCAACGCTCGACCATTGTTGTGGAGAGCGGTGAGCAAGCCGATGAGAGTATGAGAAAACCCCGCCGATCATAACGATTCAGCGGGGTTTTCGATGCTCTGTAGCGTTATTCACGCTGGCAGGGATCAGGCGTTTGGACGCTTGCCGTGATTGGCGGCCTTCTTACGACGATCCTTACGCTTACGTCCGCGCATGCCCATGATTGGACTCCTTTACTTACGATTAATAAGCCTTCGGGATTATCGCACACGAGCGAGACGTTTGCCAAATCCGGTGTTCGATAGGTGGCCACTTAGACTTATCCGTCGGGTTTTTATATGACCGGAATCAGCCGGTTTAACCGACTGGATCACTCGATCACGCTCACTCGCATGTTTACTCGGCCATACCGAGGAACAGCGAGGTGCTGGTGGTTTCGCCCGGCTTGATCACGATCAGCTCGTTGCCTGTGTTGAACGCGTTGGCGTAGGCGGTCTGTGGCTCCACGGCAACGCCGGCAGGATGCTGGAATGCGGGGAACTTGGTACCGGTGCACACCTGGAACGAAGTGATGGTTTCATCGCCGCCAACACGGACCTTCTTGCCATCGGCGCGGGTGAACACTGCCGTGACGGAACCGTCTTCGGCATGCTCCAGATCGGTCCATGCATCGTCGAACGGCTGCTCGGTAAGTAGGGTGTCTTCGCGCAGGTCGTATTTGGTGCCGTCAACCGGCTCGGTGCCGGTCGGAATGAGGTTTTCATCTACGGTGACATGCGTGCGAGCCGGTAGCGTAAGGCTGCACTTGGCGTTGTGCTCGTCGATTTCGTCGCCATAGCCGTTGAGGCTGTTGGCAAGCCACGGGTGAATGGCCAAAGCCCACGGCGCGCTCGTGTCGCCGTTATTGTAGGCGCTGACGGTCAGATGCATGCCGTCGTCGGCGAGGCTGTACGTGGCGGTGACATATAGATCAAACGGGTAGCCGACCATGTTGGGGGAACGCCAGGCGAGGGTCACTGCGTCTTCGGCAAGCGAAATCAGCTTCCAGAACGAGCGGTATCCGTAGCCGTGGATGGCGGTGTTGCGGTCATGCTCATCGATCGGCAGCGAATAGGTCTTGCCTTCGAACGTGTACTCGCCACCCTCGATGCGATTCGGGAACGGAATGAGGATCTGGCCGTGGCAGCAGGTCACCAGATCGTCCGGACCAAGGGCGACCGTCAGATCTTCGCCCTTATAGGTCAGCTTGCGCATCGTTGCGCCGAGTTCGGTGATGACGGCTTCATAGTCGCCATGGGAGATGGAGAATTGCTGTCCGGTGCGGGCAGGCAGATTGATGCAGGTCATAGTCACTCCATAGTGCCGTTGGATATGTTCCGGTAACGGTAGCGTTACCGCTAACACCACAGTCTACCTGTTTTATGCCGTATGGCGATGCCGTTTCTCCGGCGTGCCGCCCATGCTTTAGTATTGATGAGGTTTTCACGAAGTGACGAAAGGCGGCCATCATGACCAAGCGTATCGTACTGGCGGATCCACGTGGCTTTTGCGCGGGCGTTGACAGGGCGATTCTGACTGTGCAGACGATTCTCAAAGCTGCCAATACGTCTCGCAATGATGGTCTGCCGCCGGTGTATGTACGCCGTCAGATTGTGCACAACAAGCATGTCGTTGAGGAATTGTCGGCTCAGGGTGCGGTGTTCGTACAGGAATTGGATGAGGTTCCCGATGCCGCGGCTTCCGCGGGAATTCCGATTGTCTTTTCTGCGCACGGCGTGTCTCCTGAGGTGAAGGCTGAAGCTTCAGCTCGGGGCATGCATATCGTTGATGCTACATGCCCTTTGGTGAGCAAAGTGCACCGTGAAGTGTTGCGTTTCGTCAAAGAAGGGTACGAGATCATCTACATCGGACACAACGGCCATGATGAAGCCGTTGGCGTGGTCGGTGAATCCCCGGAACATGTGCACCTCATCGAACATGAATCGGATGTCGATTCGCTCGAGTTTTCTTCGGATGCGAAATTGGTGCTGCTTTCGCAGACCACATTGAGTGTGGATGAGACGGCGGGCACGATCGCTGCGTTGAAAGAGCGTTTCCCCTGGCTTGAGATGCCTCCGAATTCCGATATCTGCTATGCCACATCGAATCGGCAGGCCGCGGTCAAGTTGGTTGCCGAGCAGTCTGATTGCGTGGTGATCGTTGGTTCGGCGAATTCGTCGAATTCCGTTCGTCTGATGGAGGTTGCGCAGGAGGGGCTGAACACGCGTTTCGATGGCGTGCCGAATGGTCCTCACGGAAAGGCCTACCGCGTGGATGATGCGTCCGAGCTTGATCCTGCGTGGTTTGAAGGCGTTGAATCCGTGGGGATTTCGTCGGGAGCATCCGTGCCTGACGAATTGGTGTCAGGCGTTATCGAAACGCTGGAACAGCGTGGTTTCGATGATGTGACCACCATCGAAACCATTAAGGAGAACATGCATTTCGTGCTCCCCAGTGAGCTTCGTAAGAAACCAGCCTGCTGACCGGCTTCTATTACCGGTGATTACCAGGTGCCGATAGGTGCGGCTATGCCGTCAAGCACCTTGAGCAGATCATTGGGATTGATGCCGATCGAAAAGCCGCGTTTACCTCCCGACAGTAGTATTTCGCCATATTGCAGCGCGCTTTCGTCGAGCACGGTTTTGTGATGCGTACGTTGACCGAGTGGTGAGATGCCTCCCACCACATACCCGGATTCGCGCATGGCGACTTTTGGATCGGCCATAGCGGCTTTCTTGGCTCCGACTGCTGCGGCCAGCGCCTTCAGATCCATGTGCCCGCTTACTGGAACCACGCCCACCACACGTTCGGAGCCGGTGTCGGCCATAAGCGTTTTGAATACCTGATGTTCATCGAAGCCCAGTTTGGTGGCGGCCTCAACCCCATAACCGTCATCCATATGGTCGTTCGAATGTGCGTATTCGTATGTTTTGAATGGGATTCCCGCTTGTTCGAGTTGCACTGTTGCCGGCGTGGAGCCGGCGCCCTTCTCATGCTTTTTCTTGCCCATATCGATTCACTCTAAAACGTATTTGTGTCGGTTAGCAAAAGGGCTTTCGCCGTGAGACGAAAGCCCTTGTACCAAGTTCTACTTAGTGAACTGTGCGGATTGCTCCGCCATGGTTCACTCGGAGATCTCAGCGAAGTACAGCAGGGTGCGCACCATGTTGCAGGTGAAGCCGTACTCGTTGTCGTACCAAGAAACGGTACGAGCCATGGTCACGCCGTCAACGGTGTTGACGTCGGTCTGGGTCGGATCGAACACGCCACCGTGGGTGTCTCCGATGATGTCGGAAGACACGATGCCATCCTCGTTGTAGCCGTAGAAGTCGGTGGAGGAGAAGGCAGCCTTGAATGCGGCGTTGATCTCGTCAGCGGTGACTTCCTTGTTCAGGACGGTGGTCAGCTCGGTGACGGAGCCATCCGGAACCTGGATACGCTGGGCGTGGCCCTGCAGCTTGCCGTTCACGGACGGAACGACCTTGCCGATAGCCTTGGCAGCGCCGGTGGAGTGAGGAATGGTGTTGATTGCGGCGGCACGGTTGTTGCGAGCCTTCGGGAAGCGCGGGCCGTCGAGGATCATCTGGGTGCCGGTATAGGCGTGGATGGTGGTCATGAAGCCAGCCTTGATGCCCCAGTTCTCGTCCAGCAGCTTGACCATGGCGGCCATGGAGTTGGTGGTGCAGGAGCCGGCGGACACGATCACGTCGGAAGCCTTCAGGATCTCGTGGTTCACGCCGAAGACGACGGTCGGGGTGGTCTCGTCCTTGGCCGGAGCGGAGATCAGGACCTTCTTGGCGCCAGCGTTGATGTGAGCCTGGGACTTCTCAGCGGAGGTGTAGAAGCCGGTGCACTCGAGCACGAACTCAACGCCATCGTTCTTGACCCACGGGATGTTGTTGGCATCCTTCTCGGCGTAAACCTTGTATTCCTTGCCGTCGACCACGATGGAATCTTCGGTGGAGGTGACCTCAACCGGGGTGCCATCGTCATGACGGAAGGTGCCGTGGGTGCTGTCGTACTTCAGCAGGTAGGCCAGCATGGACGGGGTGGTCAGATCGTTGATTGCAGCGACCTCAATGTCACCGGCCTGGCCGCCACGAGCCTGCAGCTCGAAGATGCGGCGGAAAGCCAGACGACCGATACGACCAAAGCCGTTAATACCAATCTTAACTGTCATGTAATTCTCCCTTTAGGGTAGGCCACGCGTGTGCTGGGCACACAGAAGCCATTGTTTACCAACGTCACCCACTTTAGTGCGTCACCTGTACTTAAGGCAACGCACTCGCGCGTGTGTTTCAGAAAACGTCGTGTTTTTCCGTGAACGCTCACATCATCTTTTCGAGATAAACGTGATAGACGAAAGGTGATTTTCTTCGCTTTGCGATTAGCGGGATTGGCGTTCGTGCTTGGCAAGCGCTGAAGATACTTTGGTGTCCAACGATCCGAGGTCACCCTCAAATGTGTGGTGCCAAGAGACTGCTGGTAGTGGGGCTTCCGAAGGGAAAGTCACCACCAAGGTGCCATGTTCGACGCCGATATGGGCGGCGGCTCCGTTGAGGAATTCGTTACTGACGCCGTTGACACGTGTGCTGGTCATCGTCATGTCATCTACCTCGTATTTCAGTCCACGTTCGCTCACGCCAAGAGAGGTGTCGGAATGGGAGAATACGGAAACCATACGTCCTGGTTCGACGTTGTTCTCGCCGAAATCGAGTGCTCCATCGCAAATCGCGGTCACAATGGAGCCGTTCCCGTGCAGAAAACCTACTGCACCATGCTGAGCCAGCAATGCCATCAGTTGGATATTGGATATGGTGTGATCGATTCGTCCGCCGAGCGCGCCATATATATGGAAAAGCCGCGCATGGTGTGACCAGCCGATTTTTAGTGCCGACAGAAGGTCTGGATCGTCTTTTTCTGGAGGTAGGGCAATGGTGTGTTCACCCTGTGTCGGACGTTCTCCAGTAAGCGAATCGAAATCGCCCACCACCACGTCAGGCGACATATCAAGTGCGCGTGCATGGTCAAGCCCTCCGTCCGCCGCGATAATGAATGCTCCAGACGGAACGATGGGGGTATCGCTGTAGTATTCGCCAGCCGCGAAAATCACGCATGTGTTGGAATTATCTGTCATATGGGGTCAGTGTAATATGGCGTTGGAATGATTAAAGAAGATGTTTCAGAAGGTTTCATTATGCGACACGCTGTGGTCGCGGTGTGTGGTATTATCTACAAGGCTTGAGAAATCAAGAAAGCGGGATATCTCCACCTGGAAGCCTTTCAGGGCCTCGGGTTCAGGCATAAGCCTCTGGTGCCGTATGAAACGGCAGTGGAAGAGCTGTGGTATGGCTCTTTGTCGCGCCCTCGAATTGGGTGTTTTGGCTTGCCGTGAACATGCGAGACTTTGAAAAAACTGCCGATCTGGGAGCATTCCGTCGAATGGAACATGAGGATTGGAGTCATCATCAGCGACGAACCACGCATTAACGACGAGATTCGCGTCTCCCAGGTGCGTCTGATCGGCCCGAACGGCGAACAGGTGGGAGTCATCGCGACTTCCGTCGCACTGAACCTGGCAAAGGAAGCGAACCTCGATCTCGTCGAGGTGGCGCCCAACGCGAAGCCTCCGGTTGCCAAGCTCATCGATTACGGCAAGTACAAGTACAACGAGAAGATCAAGGCTCGTGAGGCTCGTCGTAACCAGAGCACTGCGGAAATCAAGGAAATTCGCTTCCGTCTAAAGATCGACGACCATGACTTCGAAGTCAAGAAGGGCCATGTTGTGCGCTTCCTGAACGGTGGAGACAAGGTCAAGGTCACCATCATGCTGCGCGGTCGCGAGCAGTCCCGTCCGATCGGTGGCGTCGAGCTCTTGCAGCGTCTCGCCAGCGAAGTGGAGGAATACGGCACCGTCGAATTCGCTCCGAAGCAGGAAGGCCGCAATATCATCATGACGCTCGCACCGAAGGGCAAGAAGGTTCACACCCAGTCCGAGCAGCGTCGTCGTGGTGATCAGTCCCGTGCCGAGCGTCAGGCCCGTCAGGCTGCACGTCTGGCGGCCAAGCAGGAGGCCCAAGCTCAGGCGGCGGCCGAAGCCAAGGCTGCAGTGGCATCCGACAAACCGAAGACTTCCGAAACGAAGTAATAAACAAGGAGGGCAGCAATGCCGAAGATGAAAACTAATTCCGCCGCTTCCAAGCGCGTCCGCGTGACCGGTTCCGGCAAGCTGATGCACGCTGGCTCCGCGATGCGCCACAACCTCGAGCACAAGTCCGCTCGTAAGCGTCGCGCACTGAAGGCCGACGGCGTTCTGGCTACTTCCCAGAGCAAGAACATGAAGAAGCTGCTCGGTCGCTGAGTATAGCGAGAGCGAATAAGAAGACTTAATAGAAAGCTGAGGAATCAAATATGGCACGTGTCAAGCGCGCAGTAAACGCCCACAAGAAGCGTCGCGTCGTTCTCGAGAGGGCTTCCGGCTACCGCGGCCAGCGCTCCCGTCTGTACCGTAAGGCCAAGGAGCAGCTGCTTCACTCCTTTACTTACAACTTCCGCGATCGTAAGGCTCGCAAGGGCGACTTCCGCAAGCTGTGGATCCAGCGCATCAATGCTGCTGTCCGCGCTGAGGGCATCACCTACAACCGCTTCATCCAGGGCCTGCACCTCGCTGGCATCGAACTGGATCGTCGCGCTCTCGCCGAGCTGGCCATCTCTGATCCGGAGACCTTCAAGGCCATCGTCGAGCAGGCCAAGGCCGCTCTTCCGGCTGATGTGAATGCTCCGAAGGAAGCCTGAGCTTCTTCGCTGATTCAGCGTGATTGACAGGAACCCTCGCTCCAGCAATGGGCGGGGGTTCCTGCGTTGCATGGCAGGGCTCGTTTGACCTATGGTAAGGGACCGCTCAGTGGTATACGATGAGCCGGATGGGATCTGCTGGAAGGAGGGTGATGGACGATTTCGAACGGACAATTCGGCAATTCCTCGCTCATATCGACGTTGAACGAGGACTGTCGAAGGCGACGGTGTCGGCGTATGGCGCCGATTTGAAGAAGTATCGTCAGTGGCTTGCCGACCAAGGCGTTGGCGGTATCGCGGCCGTGACGACACAGGATGTGGAACGTTATATCGTCTTCCTTGACGAGTCGGGAGAGTCATCTCGAAGCAAGGCACGCCGGTTGGCCAGCATTCATGCGCTTCATCGTTTCGCAGTGAACGAACATATTGTTGTCGATGATGTGTCCGCGCAGGTAAAGGCCCCTAAGGGCGTGAGCACGCTTCCCGATGTGCTGACCGTTGATGAGGTGGCTAGACTGCTGGACTCTATCCCCGTTTCTCAAAACAGAGAGCATGATGGTGTCGTGTCGGAGTTTCCCGATGATCCGGTGATGTTGCGTGACAAGGCATTGCTTGAATTCATGTATGCGACCGGTGCCCGCGTGTCGGAGGCGTGCGGTGCGAATCTCGATGATGTCGATGTGGACGGCAGAATCGCAAGACTTATGGGCAAAGGCTCTAAGCAGCGGCTGGTTCCCGTCGGCAGCTATGCGTGCGAAGCGATCATCCGGTATTTGCATGCGGGGCGTCCTAAGCTGGAATCCAAATCGAAAGGTCCCGTGGAACGGCGTGCCCTATTTCTGAATAAACGAGGAAAAAGATTGTCGCGACAGTCGGTTTGGGAAATCATCAGGGGAGCGGGGGAGCGTGCGCACATCGATAAGCCGCTGCATCCTCACACCTTGCGGCACTCTTTCGCCACGCACCTTATTCAGGGCGGTGCCGATGTGCGTACCGTGCAGGAGCTGCTTGGTCATGCAAGCGTTACCACCACACAGATTTACACGCATATCAGTCCTGAAAACCTGATTGAGACATATCTGATGTCTCATCCGCGCGCCAGATGATGGTGTTGCTGCCGTTTTGAACGGTGACAATGGACTAGCATGGATTACAGTGAAAATTGACACAAGGATGTTGGTAAGGTAAACGGTATGCCTACGGATTTGCTTGGACGTGATTATGAGACGTTTCCCGCTCCGGAGCCGCTGCAGACGCACGGTCCGGCGAGGATCATCGCCATGTGCAACCAGAAAGGTGGCGTCGGCAAGACCACCAGTTCCATCAATATCGCTGGTGCATTGAGCCAGTATGGGCGTCGCGTGCTTATCGTCGATTTCGACCCGCAGGGTGCGGCCACGGTGGGGTTGGGCATCAACGCCAATACCGTGGAAGATACGGTGTACACCGCACTGTTCAATCCTCGCATGGATGTGCATGATGTGATTCGACATACCGATTTCGAGAATCTCGATATCATGCCGGCCAACATTGATCTGTCCGCCGCTGAAGTGCAGTTGGTCACCGAAGTTGGGCGCGAGCAGGTGCTGGCTGGCGTGTTGCGTCAGGTCAAGGATGAATACGATGTGATCATCGTCGATTGCCAGCCTTCTCTGGGTTTGCTTACGGTGAATGCGCTGACCGCTGCCGATGGCGTGATCATTCCCGTGGCTGCTGAGTTCTTCGCACTGCGAGGCGTGGCCTTGTTGATGCAGTCCATCGAAAAAGTACAATCCCGCATCAATCCGAGTCTGGAAGTGTACGGAGTGCTCGTCACCATGTTCACGCATACCTTGCATTGTGATGAAGTGTTGCAGCGTATTTATGAGGCATTCCAAGGCAAGGTCTTCCATTCAGTCATCTCACGTTCCATCAAACTTCCGGATTCCACGGTTGCGGCCGCGCCTATCACCATTTATGCGCCGAACCATAAGACCGCGAAGGAATATCGTGAGGTTGCCCGAGAGCTGATTGCTCAGGGCATCGTCGCATAAGACGCATAGGGCTCCTTCGTGGGGCCTTTTTCGTTGAAGGGCATACGTGGGTTGAAATTCAAGCGGTGTGGTGAAACACTGCACTTATAGTCATGTTGACTATAAGTGCTACACTGTGATTCCGGAACAATTCAAATCGACAAAAGATCGGAGAGGTGAGGCGCGATGATCATGGGCAATGTCTCAGAACGGCGCAAACAGCCGCCGCAGGTGGGCGTTTCCGTGGTCATTCTCGCTTTGGGGCCAGCTTCCCACGGAACGCAGGAACATGCTCGAACCAGTGCGGGATCCACCTTGTGGATACCGCTGGTCCGGCGCGTGCGCCAGCCTTTTCTTGGCCAGTGGGCGTTGCCCGGTGGTGGTTTGAGGGCTGACCACTCGCTGGAGCAATCTGCCTACGTTGCGCTGGAATCCACGACATCGTTGCATCCACGGTATCTTGAACAGCTGTATACATTCGGCGATCCGGCGCGCTCACACGGCGGGCTGCCGATGGTATCCATCGTCTATTGGGCGTTGGTCGACGATCTTAACGGGCAACTCGGGCAGAGTATCGACGACAATGTCAAATGGTTTCCTGTGGATGATCTGCCTGAGTTGGCATTTGACCATGGCGACATCGTGGACTACGCCCTCAGCAGACTTCGTGGCAAAATCGAATATCCGCAGATCGTCACCAGATTGGTAGGCGAGAGGTTTACGCTGAGCCAGCTGCATGACGTGTACGAGGCCGTTGCCGGTCAGAGCATCGATCTGGCGAATTTCCGCCGTAAGATGCTCGCATCCGGGCAGCTGGAGGACACCGGTGACAAATTGCGTGTCGGACGCAATCGTCCGGCAACGGTGTATCGCTACACCATGGATGTGCTCCGACAGTCGACATGGAGCGATGCTCGGGATCGCCATGATTTCGATGTGCGGGAAACGCAGGATGATGTGCTTTCCGCGTTGACGACGATCTGACGTCTTTTCGGATTGTTTCCTTTTCAGACGATTCTGTCTGGTTTTCGGCATGCCTTGTAGGCATGGTCGTTTCGTATGAGAGGAAGAAGTATGACATCCGTGCAATCCGCATCGGTTGCTTCGTCGGGTTCGTTGACACGCAATGAGCGTCTTGATCGCCTGCCGTTTAACAAAGCGCATAGGAAACTTCTGGTGGCGTCCGGTATCGGCTGGGCTTTCGACGCCATGGACGTCGGTTTGGTGTCCTTCGTTGTGGCGGCCATCGCGGCTGACCCGCATTTCAATCTGACACCAACCGAGAAAAGCTGGGTGCTGTCCATCGGCTTCGTCGGCATGGCGATCGGTGCTGCGCTGGGTGGTTTTGTAGCCGATCGTGTTGGCCGCAAAACGGTCTTTTCCGCGACGCTGGTGATTTTCGGTTTGGCGAATGGCGGCATGGCACTGTCATGGTCGTTGGCCGCGCTTTTGATCGCTCGTCTGATCATCGGTCTTGGTTTGGGCGCCGAACTGCCAGTGGCTTCCACTCTGGTTTCTGAATTCTCTCCGACCAAACAACGCGGTCGTATGACGGTGCTGTTGGAATCCTTCTGGGCTGTCGGCTGGATTGTCGCCGCCTGCATTGGCTACTTTGTGATTCCGAATACCGGCGATTGGGGTTGGCGCTGGGCTTTGCTCATTGGCGCGTTGCCGCTGCTGTATGCCATTGTGACGCGTGTTCATATTCCGGAATCCGTGCGATTCCTGGAATCCAAGGGGCGTGAGGACGAAGCCGAACAGGCCGTACGCTATTTCGAACAGGCAGGTGGCATCGAGCCAGTGGCTTCCCCGAAGGGCAAACCATTGCCGAAGATCAACACCCGCGAACTGTTCGGCAAAAAGTGCATCGCGCGCACCGCAGCCATTTGGGCCACGTGGTTCTTCGTGAACTTCTCCTACTATGGAGCGTTCACATGGATGCCGTCGCTGCTGGCCGACCAGTTTGGCTCGCTGACCAAGTCGTTCGGCTATACGCTGGCCATCGCCGTCGCGCAGTTGCCGGGATACTTCCTGGCCGCATGGCTGGTGGAGATCTGGGGCCGCAGGAAGACGCTGAGCGTGTTCCTTGCCGTGTCGGCCGTGGCCGCGTTTGCTTTCTCGCAAGCGGGTTCCGTAGCTGCGGTGTTGGGCTTTGGCATGTTGTTGTCCGCATCCAATCTTGGCGCGTGGGGCGTACTGTATGCGGTGACTCCGGAAATCTATCCGACCCGCCTGCGCGCTGCTGCGTCCGGTGCTGCTGCGGCATGTGGCCGAGTGGCTGCCATCATAGCTCCGCTGCTCATGCCGTGGTTCCTGACGCTGTCCGGTGGCAACAAGGCGGTGGCATTCATCGTTTTCGCGGTCGCCTTCATTCTGGCCTGCGTTGCGGCGTTGTGCTTGCCGGAACGCACTGGTAAGGAACTTGAGGATTAACGAATTATTTTGAGTGGTCCCAAGAGATCATACGTTTGCGGTTGTTGAGATTCGACAACCGCAAACTTTGTATGTGGGCGAAAGCGCTGGGACCGGAACTGTCGTAATGGTTCGCTAGGATTGGCTCGGTTTGTGTGGAGTACGGATTTGTAAGTACCGATAACCAGTATGTACCGAACGGTAACGCAAGAGAACAGCAATACTAAGAGAGGTTTCGATGGCGGTTCGCGGCGATATTCGAAATGTAGCGATTGTGGCACACGTCGATCACGGCAAGACCACGTTGGTCAATGCCATGCTGGCACAGTCCCACGTGTTCAACGAACGTGAGGAAGTTCCGGATCGTGTGATGGATTCCAATGATCTGGAACGTGAGAAGGGCATCACCATCCTCGCCAAGAACACCGCTGTGCAGTACACCGGTCCGCTGGCCGCCAAGTACGGCCATCCGGAAGGCATCACCCTCAACATCATCGATACTCCTGGTCACGCCGATTTCGGCGGCGAGGTCGAGCGTGGCATCTCCATGGTTGATGGCGTCGTGCTGCTCGTCGACGCATCCGAAGGCCCGCTGCCGCAGACCCGCTTCGTGCTGCGCAAGGCTTTGGAAGCCAAGCTGCCGGTTATCCTGTGCGTGAACAAGACCGATCGTCCGGACGCACGTATCGAAGAGGTCGTTGGAGAATCCTCCGATCTGCTGCTCGGCCTGGCTCAGGACGTTATCGAAGAGGGTATCGATCTCGATGAGGATGCGCTGTTCGACCTGCCGGTCATCTACTGCGCGGCCAAGGCCGGCTACGCTTCCGAAAACCAGCCGGAGAATGGCGGTCTGCCGGATAACGAAGATCTCGAACCGCTGTTCGAAGCCATCATCAAGAACATTCCGGCTCCGGAATACGAGGAAGGCGCGCCTTTGCAGGCACACGTCGCCAACATCGATTCCTCTGATTTCCTGGGTCGACTCGGCTTGGTGCGTATCTACAACGGCACTCTCGAAAAGGGCAAGACCTACGGTCTGTCCCGTGTGGACGGCTCCGTCGAAAACTTCCGCGTCTCCGAACTGCTGCGTACGCAGGGTCTTGAGCGCACCCCGGTCGATTCCGCGGGCCCTGGCGACATCGTCGCAGTCGCCGGCGTGAATGACATCATGATCGGCGAAACCATCGTTGATCCGTCCGATCCGCGCCCGCTGCCGCTGATTCACGTTGATGATCCGGCCATCTCCATGACTTTCGGCATCAACGATTCTCCGCTTGCCGGAACCGAAGGCAAGGACCACAAGCTTACCGCCCGCATGATCAAGGATCGCCTTGACCGCGAACTCATCGGCAACGTGTCCATCAAGGTGCTGCCGACCGAACGCCCGGATGCATGGGAAGTCCAGGGTCGTGGCGAGCTCGCCTTGGCCGTGCTTGCCGAACAGATGCGTCGTGAAGGCTATGAGCTGACCGTCGGCCGCCCGCAGGTGGTCACCAAGACCATCGACGGCGTGATCAACGAACCGATGGAAAACACCACCATCGACGTTCCGGAAGAGTACATGGGCACGGTCACCCAGCTGCTCGCCGACCGTAAGGGCCGTATGGAGAACATGACCAACCATGGCACTGGCTGGGTTCGTCTGCAGTTCACCGTGCCGTCCCGTGGTCTGATCGGCTTCCGCACCGCACTGCTTTCCGCCACCCGTGGCACCGGTATCGCATCCTCCATCTCCGCCGGCTACGCTCCGTGGGCTGGCCAGATCGTGACCCGCCAGAACGGTTCCATGGTCTGCGATCGCAAGGGTATCGCCACTCCGTACGCCATGCAGCGTCTGCAGGCACGTGGCAACTTCTTCGTCGAACCGCAGTCTCCGGTGTACGAAGGCCAGGTCGTCGGCGTGAACAACAAGCCTGACGAGCTGGATGTGAACATCACGCTGGCCAAGCATATGACCAACATGCGTTCCTCCACCGCAGATGTGCTCGAAACCCTGACTCCGCCGATCAAGATGAGCCTCGAAGAGTCCTTGGACTTCGCCAACGAGGACGAGTGCGTGGAAGTCACTCCGGAATCCATCCGTGTGCGCAAGATTATTCTCAGCCGTGAGGATTGGTACAAGTGGCGCGCCAAGCAGCGTCGACAGAACAACGCTCAGAATAACAAGTGATTCTTCACGTTGTTCTGTCGGCTTCGCAAGCACGGTAGTGTGCTTGCTCACTTCGCCTACGGTGAGCCCGCTGGGCTCTCCGTTTGACGGCTCAGCAGAATAACGCTCAGAAGAACAAGTGATTCTGTTATTGCTTCCATGAAAAGAGATACGTGTCCTCGCGTATCTCTTTTTCTTTTCAGGTTGGTGAGCGATAGTAGGGGATATGATGCAACAGATGAAGCAATCGCATGATACGTATGGGTCGAATCAAGATGCGGCGCCCGATGCGCAACTGATGCCATGGTCATACCGTCTGCCGATTTGGGGACGGTTCCTCGTCGATCTGGTTTCCGGAATCATAGTCGGAGTAGTGGGAACCATGGCCCATCGCATGGGCGCATCCATGAATATTCCCTACGGATTGGCGATCGCCTATCTCATGGTGATCATTTCGACATGGTCAGCTCGATCACGCGACGGTGTCTCAGGCCTCGCATTGCACCTGATCGGTTCCTCTCTGGTGGTCTGGACGGTGATGTCGGGGTATGGTCCGGGAGGAGACGCCATGATTCCTGTGGGATTCGGTGGAGATGATCCCATGCCGTTCTTCAGTGAACAGGCAGGATACATGTGGCTGTACGGTGTCGTGCTTATTCCGGTTGTGATGCTGGTGCTGCCGAAACGTTGGTTCGTCACACCTCCGCGTAAGGAGACGCGTGATGGTGCGTTTGCTGCTGATACGCAGACGAACGAGGGTAAAACATCTGATAACGCCCAACCGGTGGAATAATCGGCAGTCGATTCCACGGCAATGAGGTAAGGTTCAGGGGAACACCAAGAATAAGGAATGGGGTTGAATGAGCGCACGAAAGCTGTTCTATCTAGGTCCGCAAGGCACCTTCACCCATCAGGCCGCAGTCAATGCATCGCAGGCACTGGCCCATCTTGAGCCGGAAGGATTCGAATTGGTGGCTGCGGATGACGTACCGCAAATCCTTGATGCCGCGCAGCGGGGCGAAGGATGGGGCGTCGTGGCATGGGAAAACAACGTCGAAGGTTACGTGGTGCCGAATCTGGACGCGCTCATCGACGCCAAAGATCTAGTCGGATTTGCGCGAGTGGGCGTCGACGTAACTTTCGACGCATATGTGCGTGCGGGATCCAATCCGGAAGACGCCACCGTGGCTACCGCACATGCGCATGGTCTCGCGCAATGCAAACGTTTCATCGCGGAACACCATTTGGAACCGACTCCAGCGCCATCCAATGCTGCCGCATGTCGCGATATCAAAGCAAACGAAATAGCTTTCGGGCCAAGTATTTGCGGTGAACTCTACAATGTGACGCGCATCGGTACCGCCGTGCAGGATTATCAAGGCGCACAGACTGATTTTCTTGTGCTCGCACCACGCAAGGAAGCCGGAAAACTGTTGGAACAGCCTCGTTCGCAAGCTGATATGGAATACGAATCCGTGCTGACGCTTATTCCGCTTGTCACAGGTCCTGGCGTACTCGCGAACCTGCTGGACGTATTCCGCGATGCAGGCCTCAATATGACAAGTTTCATCTCGCGGCCAATCAAAGGACGCACAGGCACATACAGTTTTATCGCGACGCTCGATGCGGCGCCATGGGAGCAACGCTTCCATGGCGCGCTGGTCGAAATCGCCGAACACGGTGACTGGGCCAAAACTCTGGCCGTATACCCACGAAGAGAACGCCCCAATCCTCCAGTCACCTCATGGATGCTGCCGCAGGGAGGCGTACGGCTTGATGAACAGCATCTGCCAGATGATTGGCAGAACAGCGAAACGGTCGGAAAGGAGCTGATGTGGTGAAGCAGCGTATCGCAATCGTAGGCCTTGGTCTTATCGGAGGGTCACTGGCTCGCAGACTCGTTAATGCTGGCTGTGAAGTCATCGCATGGAACCATAACGATCGTCCATATGAAACTGCGAAAGCGGACGGCATACGATGTGTGTCCACACTGGCCGCGCTCGCCGACACAAAACCTGACGTGCTTGTGTTATGCAATCCGCTCAAGGCCATGCCGCAAATCCTGGGTGCGTTGAAGCCACTGATCGATACGGACATCACCACGCTCACCGATGTCGGCAGCGTCAAAGCAATGGTTCGGGAACAGGTTAAAGCCGTTGGATTGGAACATTGCTATGTGGGCGCGCATCCCATGGCAGGCAATGAGCTGTCCGGATGGGAATCGTCGGATCCGACGCTTTACGATGGCGCGCTCTGGGCCATCACCGTAGATGAAAACACCGAGTATCAGCGGTTCCGCGCCGTTGCGACAATGATTGTGGATCATTGTTCCAACCGACTCATCGTTCTTGACGATGCGACCCACGATCGTTGCGCGGCACTGATTTCCCACATGCCACACGTCATTTCCACAGCTATGATCAACGAGCTGGTGGCCAATCCCAACCGGAACATCGCAGCCGCGCTCGCCGCTGGTTCATGGCGGGACATGACTCGTGTTGCGCTAACCGATCCAAACCGTACCCGTGCAATGGTGGAAGAGGACGCCGCCAATGTCGAAGCGTTGCTGCGTAATATGGCCAATCGGTTGACGCTTATGGCCAACGTGCTGCACGGCATGACCACGCAACAGGGCTCGCCCACTGCCGGTGACGACAAGGAGATGGCGCGTTTCTTCATACAAGGGCAGCCATTCCGTGAATACAAGGCTCTCGCCAAAGAACCTGACTTCGAAGAACGTTGCGAAACGGTCGAACTGGCAATTCCCGAAACCGGATGGCAGCAGATGCTTCTGGAGTCGGCGCGTAGGGGAGAGCATATCGTGCGATTCGACGGTTACCGTCAAGCTATGGCACAGGTGCGTTCCGCAGTGTGACGCGCTATGGGCGCGGCCGTGTCATGGAACGTTCCGGAACCGGTTTGACAGTGACGATGGTGTCGGCGGGAATGCTGACACGTTGCTCTGGGCGTGAACCGTTGGCTGCCGCATCGCGCGTCATTTCCAATGTCTGCCCGTCCCAAGAACGTACGTGACCGACATAATCGCGGAATTTCATGCGCTGGTCCTTTGGATCGACACCTTCGCAGGTGCGCACCACAATGCGTGCACCTGCTGGAATTTCGTTTGGAATCGGCATAATCTCCCCTTCGAATAGACGATCATCGACGGATTCGCTGAGCGAACGCTACTGGACAGCATAGTTGGTCTCCTTTCAAGTTGTGCCGGTATTTCGGTTTCTATCGGAGAATGGACACATAATGGAAAGAAATTCATGGATTCGGGCTTGCTGTTGAGCTCGGGAAAGGCTGATCGGCATGCTGTTCGATAAGAGCGTAGAGGCATTCGATACATATCTGAAAGCCAACCGTGGATTGAGTGAAAACACACGGAAGGCATACCGAGGCGATGTCGAAGAATGTCTGCTTGCCTTGGAGCGGCTTAGATGCAGGGATCTTAACGAGGTGACCATCGAAGATCTTCGCATGTGGATGGCGGAATCATCGAAAAACCATGCGAAAAGCAGCATGGCCCGAAAAACTGTGGCGGTACGTGGTTTTTTCGCGTGGACGCATGAGCATGGCGTGACGACGACGGATCCGGCTTGTGCGCTCATGACCCCGAAAATACCTGATACGTTGCCGGATGTGCTCAGCGAATCACAGGCTGAACAGCTGATGGAACGCGTGGATGAGGACGGTGAAACGTCTCAGCCGAAGGAACGGACCATGAAGCAGCAGGCCATTGAGCTGCGTGACGCCGCAATGCTGGAACTGTTGTATGCAACGGGCATGCGTGTGGCTGAACTGGTGGGACTTGATGTGCCGGATGTGGTCTTTTCCAATCGAACGGTCAAAGTGACCGGCAAAGGCAACAAACAACGAGTCATGCCATTTGGCGCTCCGGCGCAAAAAGCGATACGTCGGTGGCTGGATGATGGGCGTCCCCTGTTGGTGGGGGAGCAGTCCGCGGCTGCGCTGTTTCTTGGGAGACAAGGCAAACGCATTGATCAGCGGATGGTACGTCGTGTGGTGCACGAATGCGCGCGTGATGCCGGCGTTCCCGACATTAGCCCTCATGCTCTGCGGCACAGTGCCGCCACGCATATGCTTGACGGGGGAGCGGATTTGCGTGAGGTGCAGGAGCTCTTGGGACATTCCTCGCTGAAGACCACGCAACGGTACACGCATGTCTCCATCGAACAATTGAAAGCCCGATACGGTCAGGCATTTCCTCGTGCGTAGTCGCGGTCCATGGATATTTCGTTACATTCCTGTAACAGAAATTGGTGTTTCTTCTTGATTTAGGGTGTATTACCTAGATGAAGCTGGTACGGGGAAACAATACCGACCGGTAATCCGAATAATGAGGGAAAACATAATGTATATAAGGAAAAGCAAGGTGTTTGCCGTTGCGGCGGCGGCCTGTGTGCTTGGCATGATGCTGGGCGGCTGTGGGTCTTCCACGTCTGGGAACGCGACTGAAGGATCGAATGTCATTACGGCATTTGACTCCGAACCGCAGAATGGCTTGATCCCGGGCAACACCAATGAAACCGGCGGTGGCCGTCCTATCGATCTGCTGTTCGCTGGGTTGGTGTCTTTCGATAAGGATGGCAAGGCCCAGAATGAAGTGGCTGAGTCCATTACCGCCAATGATGACGCCACCCAGTACGACATCAAGCTCAAGGATGGTTGGAAGTTCACCGATGGCACCGATGTGACCGCCGAGTCCTTCACCAAGGCTTGGAGCTATACGGCTAATGCGAAGAACGCGCAGCTGTGCTCTTCCTTCTTCTCCACCATCAAGGGCTATGACGCGCTGCAGGACACCGACAACCTCAAGGGTGACGAGCAGCTTGAAGGTCTGAAGATCGTCAACGATCACGAGTTCACCGTCGACCTGAGCCAGTCGGATTCCGCGTTCGCCACCAAGCTGGGTTATTCGGGATTCTATCCGCTGCCGGAATCCTTCTACAAGGATCCGAAGGCCTTCGGAGAGTCGCCGGTTTCCGATGGTCCGTACAAGTTCGATTCCTGGGACCATGACAAGGAAATCAAGCTGGTCAAGAATCCCGATTACAAAGGCAATCGCAAGGTGAATAACGACGGTGTGACGTTCAAGATCTACACGGATGCCAACGCGGCCTATGCCGATGTTCAGGCCGGCAACCTTGATGTGATGGATACGGTGCCGTCCGCCGACAGCAAGACCTTCGAATCCGATTCCTCCGTGGTGCCATACAACAAGGCCGGTTCCGTGATTCAGACGTTCACCATTCCGTCGGATCTTGAACATTGGAAGACATCCACCGAAGAAGGACAGTTGCGCCGACAGGCGTTGTCCATGGCCATCGACCGTCAGGCCATCTGCGACAAGGTACTGAATGGTTTGGGAACTCCAGCGGTCGAATTCACGTCTCCGAAGACTCCGGGCTACTCCGATTCGCTCAAGGGCAACGAGAATCTGAAGTACAACAAAAAGAAGGCCAAGGAACTCTGGGAGAAGGCCAACGCCATCAGCCCGTGGACTTCCGACGACAAGCTTACGTTCTCCTATAATGCAGACGGCGGAGCCAAGCCGATCTTTGAAGCCGTGGTGAACTCCGTGAAGAACACGCTCGATATCGACGTGACCACTAACCCGGTGCCGACCTTCCAGGAATTCCGAAACGACGTTACCGGCCGCAAGATGACCGGCGCGTTCCGTACCGGTTGGCAGCCGGATTATCCGTCTCCTGAAAACTACCTGTACCAGCTGTATTCCTCTGACGCTGCTGATGGCAATGGTTCCAACGATGGCGATTACAAGAATTCGGAGTTCGATGACCTGTGCTCCAAGGCTGCTGCCGCACAGACCACCGACGAGGCCAACAAGCTGTACCAGCAGGCTCAGGAGATTCTGTTGAACGATCTGCCTGCCATCCCGCTGTATTACTCCAATGCCAATGGCGTTGCCGCATCCGGAGTGAAGAACTTCGTCATGAACTGGCAGAACGTTCCGGTGTATAACGAGATTTCGAAGAGCTGACTTATTCTTCGGATACATTGTTCGACATGACGGCGGAAAACGTATGTTTTCCGCCGTCATGTCGTCAAGGAAGGTGTGCGTTTTTTGGGTTGCATGGAAAGGTTGTCCGTCAATTGAGCAAGAATAGTGCACTATCGCCAAACAGAGATGCGTCGGTGAGTAGGTCGGCTCGTTTCCGTTTGTGGGATGATAATCCCGATGTGATATCGAATAGGAGAATGATTATATGAAGAAGAAAGCACTGGCTTTCGCTGCCGCCGCGTGCGCTTTTGGCATGTTGCTGAGCGGCTGTGGCTCTTCCAACGGCAGCGACACCGCCGCTGAAGGTGCCAACATCATCACTGCATACAATTCCGAACCGCAGCACCCGCTCATCCCGGGCAACACCAACGAGACCGGTGGTGGCAAGCCGGTTGATCTGCTGTTCTCCCGTCTGATTTCCTTCGACGCCAAAGGCAATGCTTCCAACGAAGTGGCTGAGTCCATTACCGCCAACGATGACGCCACCCAGTACGACATCAAGCTCAAGGATGGCTGGAAGTTCACCGACGGCACCGATGTGACCGCCGAGTCCTTCACCAAGGCTTGGAGCTACGTGGCCAACGCCAAGAACGGTATGGTCGGCTCATCCTTCTTCTCCACCATCAAGGGCTATGACGCGCTGCAGGACACCGACAACCTCAAGGGTGATGAGCAGCTTGAAGGTCTGAAGATCGTCAACGATCACGAGTTCACCGTCGACCTGAACAAGTCTGATTCCGTGTTCGCCATCAAGGTGGGCTATTCCGCATTCGCTCCGCTGCCGGAATCCTTCTACGATGACACGGATGCCTTCGGTGAGGCTCCAGTCGGCAACGGTCCGTACAAGTTCCAGTCCTGGGATCACGACAACGAGATCGTGCTCGTGAAGAACCCTGACTACAAGGGCAACCGAACCCCGAAGAACGACGGTGTGACCTTCAAGGTCTACACCAAGGATGACGCAGCCTACGCCGACATCCAGTCCGGCGCCCTCGATGTGATGGAATCCGTGCCGGCCTCCGCCACCAAGACCTTCGAAACCGATGAGACCGTGCAGGCCTACAACAAGGCCGGTTCCGTCATCCAGCAGTTCACCATTCCGTCCAGCCTGAAGCACTTCGAAGCTGGTACCGAAGAAGGCACCCTGCGTCGTCAAGCCATCTCCATGGCCATCAACCGTGAGAACATCTGCGACAAGGTGCTCAACGGCACCGGCACTCCGGCCGTTGACTTTACCTCTCCGCTGACCCCGGGCTACTCTGATTCCCTCAAGGGCGTCGGCAACCTGAAGTACAACGAGAAGAAGGCCAAGGAACTCTGGGAGAAGGCCAATGCCATCAGCCCGTGGACTTCCGATGACAAGCTCACCTTCGCTTACAACGCTGACGGTGGCCACGAGACCACCTACACCGCTGTGGTGAACTCCATCAACAACACGCTTGGTTCCGAAGTGGCTGCCACCAACCCGTACCCGACTTTCAACGATTACCGTACCGCCGTGTCCGATCGCAAGGTTCAGGGCGCATTCCGTAGCGGCTGGCAGCCGGATTATCCGTCCGCCGAAAACTACCTGGTGGCCAATTACGCTTCCGCCGCCGCTGATGGCAATGGTTCCAACGATGGCGATTACAAGAATTCGGAGTTCGATGACCTGTGCTCCAAGGCTGCTGCCGCACAGACCACCGATGAGGCCAATAAGCTGTACCAGCAGGCTCAGGAAGTGCTGCTCAACGATCTCCCGGCCGTTCCGCTGTACTACGCCAACGCCTACGGTGTGGCTGCTACCGGCGTTTCCGGTTTCGAAATGAACTGGCAGAACCTGCCGGTCTACGAGAACATGACCAAGTCCGGCAAGTGAGCCGATCTTCGTGAGTGAATCTCGCTGAGCCAATTGCAGGAAGGGGCGGATCATATCCGTTCCTTCCTTTCCATGTAATACGCACCGTTTCAAGGTGACATCAGTGTGGCCAAGAGGCGTCAGGGGTAGATGCCGGTAGCCAAGCATTTTTCCCAGCTGATTCCCATGAAACTGCAATATAAAGCAGTTTGTTGTGTGTTGCCACAAAACTTGCGGGGTAAATCGTTAACCTTCCCCGATGATTATGAGTAATAATCTGAAAAAGGTTGACAATGAATAAGCAAAAAAGGAGAAACCAATGGGCAGATATCTTCTGCGACGCATTCTGCAGATGATCCCTGTGGTTCTCGGCACGACGCTTTTGGTGTACGCCCTGGTGTTCGCGTTGCCGGGCGACCCGGTTAAGGCGATGTTTGGCGATAAGCCGGTCAATGAGGCCGTCGCCGCGCAGATTCGTGCCGAATACAATCTGGATAAACCGTTCATCGTGCAGTATTTGCTGTTCCTGAAAAATGCGCTGACTCTTGACTTCGGCAAGACTTTCTCCGGTCAGCTGGTCATCGACCAGATCGGACGTGCATTCCCGGTCACCATCAAGCTTGCGCTGATGGCTTTCGTGTTCGAAGCCGTGTTCGGCGTGATCTTCGGCGCGATTTCCGGCCTGAACAAGGGCAAGTGGTGCGATACCGTGATCCTGATTATCTCTCTGTTGCTCATCTCCGTACCGACCTTCGTCACGGGCTTCCTTGCCCAGTATTTCTTAGGCGTGAAGTTGCGTCTGCTTCCAGTTACGGCCGGTGCCAATCCAGGATTCATCGACCTGCTGATGCCAGCAATGGTGCTTGGATCTGTGTCTATGGCATATATCATCCGATTGAGTCGTTCGGAGATTTCTTCCAATATCGCGCTTGACTATGTGCGCACCGCACGTGCCAAAGGCATGGACAACAGGTCGGTCATGAATCGTCACGTTTTGCGTAACTCCATGATTCCTGTCGTCACTTACCTTGGTCAGGATCTTGGCGCACTGATGGGCGGTGCCATGATTTCCGAAACCATCTTCAACGTGCATGGCATTGGTTACCTGACTTATCAAAGCATTCTCAAGGGTGAAGGCAATCTGGTGGTGTCCATTGTGACTCTGCTTATGCTGATCTTCGCAGTGTGCAACCTGCTGGTCGATATGCTCTATGCGGCGCTTGATCCGCGAATCCGCTACGCGTGAGTTGGGAGGATTGAACAATGACTGATATGAACGAGACGAATCTTTCTCACGCGCTTCCGGGACAGGAACGATATGTTGCTCCTCTCGAGGAGACGCCGCTTAAGGACGTTGACTCGGTAGATGAGTCCGCACCGGCTTCAAGCCTTTGGGCTGACGCATGGCGTACCCTGCGCAAGAACCCGATGTTCATCATTTCCGCTGTGCTTATTGTGTTCATTATCTTCGTGGCGCTGTTCCCAGGAGTGATGACCAAGCAGAATCCGAACTACTGCACGCTTGAGAACTCCTTGGAACCGGCTTCGAAGGGACATCCTTTCGGATTCGATCTGCAAGGCTGCGATGTGTACTCCCGCGTGGTGCATGGTACTCGTACCTCGCTGAGCGTCGGCGTGTTCGCTACGGTGCTGGTGGTGCTGTTGGGTACGCTGATCGGTGCGTTGAGCGGTTTCTTCGGAGGCTGGGTCGACACCATTCTCAGCCGTTTGACCGATATTTTCCTGGCTTTGCCGATTTTGCTTGGTGCCATCGTGGTGCTGCAGATGTTCAAGACCAACGATTCCATTTGGAAGATTATTCTGGTCATGACGTTATTCGGCTGGACATCCGTTGCGCGAATTGCGCGAGGCGCTGTTATGGAAGCTAAGAATCTGGAGTTCAATACGGCTTCCACCGCACTTGGCTCCACGCCGTGGCGTAACCTGTTCCGCCACATTCTGCCGAATTCCTTGGCACCGATCATTGTGGTGGGCACAACGTCTCTGGCTACATACATCGTGTTGGAAGCAACATTGAGCTTCCTTGGTGTGGGTCTGCCGACCACTACCGTCAGCTGGGGTGGCGACATCTCCAATGCGCAGTCCATTCTGCGTACCGATCCGATGGTGCTGTTCTACCCGTCCGCGGCACTTGCCATCACTGTGCTTGCCTTCATCATGATGGGTGACGCCGTGAAGGATGCGCTTGATCCGAAGAGCCGTACGTGAGTGTAAGTGAGGGATATTCGATGACTGAAATGAATACCGAAAACAAGCTCGAGGCCATGCAACGTGCCAACGGTCCGCTGCTGGAAGTCAAGAACCTCCAGGTCGACTTCACCACTGATGATGGCCAGCCGGTACATGCGGTTCGCAACTCCTCTTTCAGCGTATACCCGGGTCAGTGGGTGGCTATCGTTGGTGAGTCCGGCTCCGGCAAGTCCACGTCCGCTATGGCGGTGCTTGGTCTGCTTCCGGGCACAGGCCATGTGGTCGGAGGATCCATCAAGCTTGACGGCGAGGAAATCTCCGGTTACAAGCAGAGGGATTTCGACAAGTTGCGCGGCAACAAGATGGGTCTTGTCCCGCAGGATCCGATGAGCAACCTGAACCCGGTGTGGCGTATCGGTACCCAGGTGAAGGAGGCTCTGGCCGCCAACAATATGGATATCGCCCATGAGAAGCGTTCCTCGCTGTCGAAGGCTCTCGCCGATGCCGATGTCGAACTTAAAGGCAACGACGATGAAACTTTCCTTGGCTCCAAGGAGCTTCCTGAGCTGTTGTCCGCGGCGAAGGAAGCGCTGTCCAAGATCGGTAAGACCGGCGACGACTTCGACAAGACCGTGGCGTACTTCGAGTCGGAGTGGGTCCCAGGATCTGAAACGCGTTGGCGCGTGGCCGACGACCTGATCAAGGTCGGCGTGGCCGAGGATGACGCTTGGTACATCGCCAAGAAGTATGTAATCGGCTCCACCATGGATGACCGCATCGCAGGTCTTCTTTCTGAGGCTGGTCTGCCGGATGCCGCCACTCGTGCACGCCAGTATCCGCACGAGTTCTCCGGTGGTATGCGCCAGCGTGCGCTCATCGCCATCGGCTTGGCATGCCGTCCGGAACTGCTGATCGCTGACGAGCCGACCTCCGCGCTTGACGTGACCGTGCAGAAGAAGATTCTTGATCATCTCCAGATGCTCACCGATTCGTTGGGAACCGCAGTGCTGTTCATCACCCATGACTTGGGTTTGGCGGCTGAGCGTGCGCAGCACATCGTGGTTATGTACAAGGGGCAGGTCGTTGAATCCGGCCCGTCTCTGGAAGTGCTGCAGCATCCGCAGCATCCATACACCAAGCGACTGGTGGCGGCGGCGCCGTCGTTGGCCTCGCAGCGCATCATCTCCGTCAAGGAGCATGGTGGCGATGCCAGCGGCGTGATGGAACACAAGGTGAATGAAGATTCCCTGAAGTCCGGCGAATCCATCATCACGGTGGATCATCTGACGCGCGAGTTCAAGCTGCCGCGCAAGAAGGAAATGTTCAAGGCCGTTGACGATGTGAGCTTTTCCGTCAAGAAGGGTACCACGCTGGCAATTGTGGGCGAGTCCGGTTCCGGCAAGTCCACGGTGGCCAACATGGTGCTGAAGCTGCTTGAACCGACCTCAGGCACCGTCACTTATGAAGGCAAGGACATTTCCGGCTTCCAAGGCAAGGAATTGCTTGACTTCCGCCGCCACGTGCAGCCGGTGTTCCAGAATCCGTATGGCTCGCTTGACCCGATGTACTCCATTTACCGTTCCATCGAAGAACCACTGCGTATCCACGGCATTGGAGACAAGAAGAGTCGTGCTGCCCGCGTGCGTGAGTTGCTCGATATGGTGGAACTGCCGTGGTCCGTGCGTTTCCGCTACCCGAACGAGCTTTCCGGTGGTCAGCGTCAGCGCATCGCCATCGCACGAGCCATGGCTCTCGATCCGGACGTGATTGTCTGCGACGAGGCCGTATCCGCTTTGGACGTGCTGGTGCAGGATCAGGTGTTGCGATTGCTCAATGACCTGCAGACGGAAAAAGGCCTGAGCTACCTGTTCATCACCCACGATTTGGCGGTTGTGCGTCAGATCGCCGATGAGGTTGTGGTGATGCAGCACGGCAAGCTTGTGGAGCACGCCACCACTGACGAGGTCTTCGACCATCCGCAGAAGCAGTACACCCGTGATCTGCTTGGCGCCATCCCCGGCGGCAAGCTGCAGCTCGGTCTTGACTGATTTGATGCGATAACATCATCAAGATAAGCCTTCGGCATGTGCCGAGGGCTTTTCTTGTATGCAAGCTAGGCTAGAACGCTATGACGATCACTATCACGACTTCCAATGTGAACGGAATCCGAGCGGCAAAACGCAAAGGCATCGAGGAGTGGGCCGGACGCAACACACCTGACGTGTGGTGTATGCAGGAGGTGCGTGCCCCGCAAAACGAAATCGATCCTATTTTCGACGAATTTGGTTTCGAATACTCAACGGCGGGACGTATTTCCGATCAGAGCGAACTGCATCGTATGAACGAGATTTGCCGTATCAAGGGGCGTGCCGGCGTAGGTCTGTTGTCGGCATTGCCGGTTGTCGACAAACGATATGGATTGCCGGGACTTGAGGATGACGTCGATTCCGGCCGTTGGATCGAAGCGGACATGCAAACTCCACAAGGCTATGTCATTACCGTGGTTTGCGTGTATGTGCATGCGGGAAATACCGATGATCCGGAAAAAATGAAGCAGAAATACCGTTTCCTCGACACCATGCTGATACGCATGGAACAGTTGCGTGACGAGGCAGCACACGGCGGAAAACAAGCGGTGCTCTGCGGTGATTTCAACATCGCGCACACGCCGCTCGACATCAAAAACGCCAAAGCCAACGAAACGCATGCCGGATTCCTCCCCGAGGAGCGCGCATATGTCGACAAATGGTTGGGAGAACTGGAGTTTGTGGATGTGATGCGTAATCTCGCCGGAGACATCCAAGGACCGTACACATGGTGGAGCCAGCGCGGTCGTGCATTCGACAACAATGTCGGCTGGAGGATCGACTATCAGTTCGCAACACCGGAACTGGCGGAAACGGCCTGCGGATTCGTGATCGATAAGGCTCCGACCTACGACCTGCGCTGGTCCGATCATGCGCCGCTCAGCATTATGTATGACATTTAAGCCACTTTTTATCGTGAACAGACTGGGAATTGGAATATCACACCCCGATTCCCAGCCCATATTAAGCATAGGTGCTAGGCTATTCACGGTTGCAACTGTTATGAAATGAGGAACATCATGGGATTGTTTGGATTCGGTAAGAAGAAGCATCAGAGCAAGGAAGCTCTTGAAGCGGCCGCCGGAGAAAACGAAGAGGCTGTCGACGCAGCTGAAAATGTTGACGAAGCTCAGGAAGTTGTGACGCTTCCGGAGCCTTCCGCTGAATACGAGGGCCGCGGTGACGAGCATGGTCCGTGGGATGTGGAAGATGAGAACGTTCCCGACTACGACGAGTACCTCGATATGGGATCATATTATCTGCCGTTCCTGAAGGGCATTGAATTGCGAGTGAAGGCCAACCGTGCCACCCAGCAGGTTCTTGGCACCACCATCACCTACGGTTCCTCCAGTGTGGAGATTGAGGCATTCGCGGCACCGAAGACGCTCGGATTGTGGGATGACGTTCGTGCCGACCTGATTGAAGCCAACAAGGACGCGAAGGAAGTCGAAGGCGTATTCGGCACCGAACTGGCATTGCCGGTTACCGTCAAGGGTGGACGCAAGGTGCTTACCCGCATCGTAGGCGTCGACGGTCCGCGTTGGATGTTGCGCGGCATCTTCTCAGGCAAGGCTGCCACCGATCCTGAGGGTGAGGAAGCAAAGGCATTGAACCAGTTCTTCGCTGATATTGTGGTGGAACGAGGCGATGATCCGTTGGCGCCACGCGACCTTATTCCCATGCATCCGCCGGTCGCTCCGGCCGAACGCAAGGCTGCGAAGGCAGCTGCGGAAGAGGCTGAGCAGAAGACTGAGATTCCCGGCAAACCGAAGGGTCCATTCGACTCCGACCAGCAGGTTGAGGTCAAGACCACGCTGTCTCGTGGACCGATGTTCTCCGAAGTGCGTTGAGCCGCTTGAACCGATAGCTAATACGTATGGCTGAAACCGAAGCGAAAAAACGAACTGGTCTTGGTGCGCTTGCCGACGCCGGTAATACTGACGATTTTTCCGTGATCGACGCCATCGGCGGTCCGAGAGGCGTTATCGAATCGATGCTGCCGGGCGTCGTGTTCGTGGCACTGTTCGTCATCACGTCCAATTTGCAACTGACCATCGGCGTGTCCGCTGCGTTGGCCGTGCTGCAGGTGATCGTGCGCCTGTGCCAACGACAGTCCGTCATGGGAGCGGTATCAGGCTTGCTGGCAGTAGGTATCTGCCTGATCTGGGCATGGAACAGTCACGAGGCACGTAACTATTACATGTTCGGATTTCTCACCAACGCCTTTTACGTTGTTTTGCTGACGATCTCACTGCTGGTCCGGGTGCCTGGCTTAGGATTGGTCATCGAGTTCATCCGAACGTTACCGACTGAACATTTTCGTGCCTGGCTTGCCGATTGGCGAGGTGACAAGGCGCTCAATCGCGCCTATACCATCATCACCGCAATGTGGGTTGGAGTGTTCGCGCTGCGTCTGATCGTGCAGGTGCCGCTCTATCTCGGCAATCACGTCGGCTGGCTGGGAACGGCGCGTCTGCTGATGGGCATTCCGTTCTGGGCGCTCGCGATTTGGGTCTCGTATCTGATCGTGGCGACGCCAATGCACCGACATAAGATGATGCAGGAAGTTTCTGAAGACGATGCTGAGGCAGCACAAACTACCGAAATGAGGGAAGAGCACTGATGGAATCGACCATCCGCATTGAACGGTACGCCGACCAGGGTCGTTGCGTCGGTCATATTGACGGACGTGTTGTGTTCGTGCGATTCGCATTGCCGGGCGAACTGGTCCGTGTCGCATTGGACGAGCCGCATGATCGTGAGGATCGCTTCTGGACAGGCGAAGTGGTGGAAGTACTCGAAGCGAGCGAAGACCGTACTGATCCAATATGGTCGTTAGCTGGACCCCTTGCCATGGGCGGTGGTGTCGGCGGCGCTGACTTGGTGCATGTGTCGCTTGCAGGGCAACTGAAATGGAAAGTCACGTCGGTGGCCGAACAGATGGCAAGACTCGGCCACGTCGACGTGGAAGTGCCCATTGAGCGTATGTCGGAAGACGATGCGGAGCGAGGTTTGCATTGGCGTACTCGCATCGAGATGATTGCTGATGCTGATGGGCGTCCGTCGATGCACCGTCGAGGCACGCATGTGCGCGTTCCGATTGATACCATGCCGTTGGCCAGCCGTACGTTGCTGGAAGTGGCCGAACGTGAGCATGTGTGGGAAGGGAGCTTCGAACCCGGTTCCCAGATTCGTCTATCCGTTCCGGAACCTCGCGATAATGCGCCGATTTCAGACAATTACGCCGTGCTTGTGAACGGCGAGGTGGTTGCTGGAAGCCGTGAGCTCACGGAAAAGGTGATTGTCGCCGGCCGTGAATTCGAATACAACGTGGATGCAGGCGGTTTCTGGCAGATGCATAGGCATGCGCCGATCGCTTTGACCAACCATGTGATCGATTTGGTACGCGGCGAGCTTGACGGTGCCAAGTCCGCATGTCTGTGGGATTTGTATTCCGGTTCGGGTCTGTTCACGCTGCCGTTGGCCACGCTGACGGCGGAGCGCACTCGCATGTTGAGCGTC
>ENA-OQAB01000021-OQAB01000021.1-human-gut-metagenome-genome-assembly--contig:-NODE-21-length-109031-cov-5.162721_pt1 | contig 109031 bp, 121 predicted proteins | sample MGYA00242490_ERZ504517 | MGnify/ENA primary metagenome ERZ504517 (study PRJEB26092, sample SAMD00036298) | human gut metagenome | host: Homo sapiens | study: EMG produced TPA metagenomics assembly of...
GGTGCTGCTCTGGCAACCATTATCGGCCAGATTGTATCCGGTATCATGGTAATCATCTATCTGACCCGCTTTAAAACAGTCCATTTGACATTTGACTACCTTCGTCCCATTCCTTCCCACATTAAAGCGATCATATCCCTGGGAATGGCACCCTTCTTTAACCAGATTGCAATGATGGTGGTACAGATTGTTATGAATAATGTACTTCGCTATTACGGCGGACAGTCTCATTACGGCAGTGAGATTCCTCTTGCCTGTGCCGGAATCATCAGCAAGGTAAACATGATCTTCTTCTCCCTGGTCATCGGTCTTTCCCAGGGACTGCAGCCCATTGTCAGCTTTAACTACGGAGCAGGAAAATACCGCCGTGTACGTTCCGCCTATCTGAAAGCGGTATGTATCGCCACCTGTATTTCCTCTGTATCCTTTTTATGCTTTCAGCTGATCCCCAGACAGATCATCTCCATTTTCGGTTCAGGAAGTGAGGAATATTTCCGCTTTGCAGAGCAGTATTTCCGTATTTTCCTTTTCTTTACATTTTTAAATGGCCTTCAGCCCATTACGGCCAACTATTTTACCTCCATTGGAAAGGCAGGTACGGGTATATTTATATCCCTCACACGCCAGATTATCTTCCTTCTGCCTCTAATCCTCATTCTTCCTATGTTCTTAGGAATTGAGGGCGTTATGTACTCGGCTCCTGTGGCAGATCTGATGGCCGCTGTTTTGGCAGTCTTCTTTGTGTCCAGAGAGCTAAAGCGAATGAAACAGATGGAGCATCTGTCTGAAACATAAAATCCACACAGCTCCGACAGTATCATTGTATATCTGCCGGGGCTGTATGGATTTTACATTTATCTGACTATAGCTGTTTTAAAAGCTGTTCATACCGTTCCCGGTTTTCCCTGGGAATCTTAAGGGCATCCATCGCCTGACCGGAGGACCAGCTCATGGTCTCCATCAGATTGCGGATGGAGGAAAGAAATCCATGTTCCATGCCCTGTTCCAGCCCCTGCTCCAATCCTTTTTCCATTCCCCTGTCTTCAATTCCTTTACTAAGATTACACATGAGCGATACCTCCCGTTCTAAATCCCTTGTCATCTTAACTGAAAAATCTTCCTCTAAAATATGTTTCTTCTTCTGCGGATCCTGCTCATCAGAAAGAAGGACATCTAAAAGCTTTATAATACCTGAATAATGTTCATTCTCTGAGTCTCCCAGACAGATTACAACTGCCGTCATCAGGTCATAATTTTCCTTCTTCTCCTTTTCCTCTCCTACCATGCACTCTTCTGTAATCGAATATCGGTTAATCGTATTTTTCCGCCGTTTAGGTGGATTCATACAGATCCAGATCGAGTAAACCTTGCATATCTTTTCATAGTGTCCATCTGTAAATTCCGAATCGTATCGGAACCATTCGCGGACCGTTCATCCGAATTTACTGCTGTATGGGCAATCTGCGGTTCCCCTTCAATATAATACTCTGCAATGTCCTTAACACTGCATTCTCTATATTCCTCAATACAGCTTTTCATAATCCAGGCTAAAATCTCTTTATTAGCCAGAAGCCGTTTACAGGCCGCGTCATAAGATGCCTTATCTGCAGCAAAATCCAGATTTCTTGCTAAAGTATTTTCTGTTTTCACTTGCCTGCGTCCCCTTTCAACCGTTTTCCTTCTTAAATTCTACCATACTATCAATATCCACGCCAGACTATGAAAACGAAATTTAAATTTTTTAAAAAAACTGTTGACAAAACAGCATAAATCATTTATATTGATATCAGTAATCATTACTATTATCGATTCGCAATGTTAACAGGGTTCCGGGGCATCCCCGGTTCCCACACACTATATAATAAAGGAGATCAAGACTATGAAGAAATGGGTTTGTACAGTTTGCGGTTACGTTTATGAAGGTGAGCAGGCTCCTGAGAAATGTCCTCAGTGCGGCGTTCCTGCTTCCAAGTTCAAGGAGCAGGCTGCTGATCAGATGGCTTGGGCTTGCGAGCATGAGGTTGGCGTTGCTCAGGGTTCCCCTGAGGATATCATGGCTGACTTAAGAGCTAACTTTGAGGGCGAGTGCTCTGAGGTTGGTATGTACCTGGCTATGTCCAGAGTCGCTCACAGAGAGGGCTATCCTGAGATCGGCCTGTACTGGGAGAAGGCTGCTCTGGAAGAGGCTGAGCATGCTGCTAAGTTTGCTGAACTCTTAGGCGAGGTTGTTACAAGCTCCACCAAGAAGAACCTGGAGATGAGAGTTGCTGCTGAGAACGGCGCTACTGCCGGCAAGTTCGACCTGGCTAAGAGAGCTAAGGCTGCTAACCTGGATGCAATCCATGACACTGTTCATGAGATGGCTAAGGATGAGGCTCGTCACGGAAAGGCATTTGAAGGTCTGTTAAAGAGATACTTTGGCTAATACTTCCATAATCATTACACACTCTCCATTCATTATAACAGAGATTATTACAGCTCCGGCACATGCACTGCCGGAGCTGTTTTTCATTAAATTAAAACAGCGCCCGCAACAGAATTTCCTCTGCCGGAGCGCTGTTTTCAAAACATATTTATAATCGGGATTGTAAGTCTTTACACTCCCATCTTCCTCTGAACAAACTTTACAACTTCCATAATCGGAATGATCAATACTGCCAGTCCCAGAGCAATAATATACTCATGGAAATCAATAGGAGTAAACTCAAATGCCTTTGCAAGGAACGGAACCTCGATTACTGCGGTTGTAAGAATCAGGGATACGATCATTGCACCGTAAAGGAAGGTATTTCCAGTCTTCATGGTGAAGATAGAACCTCTGCGGCTTCTCATATTCAGAGAGTGGCAGATCTCAACCATGGACAGGGTCAGGAACGCCATTGTTGTTCCGTCAGGGCTGTTTACAAATTCCCAGACGCCGCTTTCAATATAATGGCCTATGATATAGGAAACCATTACAAGGATCGTTACAACAAAACCCTGGAAGAATACGTCAAATCCCATACCGCCGGCAAAAATGCCTTCTCTCGGGTCTCTTGGAGACTGCTTCATAATGTCAGCCTCGCTCTTTTCCATACCCAGAGCCAGAGCAGGGAAACAGTCTGTGATCAGGTTAATCCACAAAAGATGTACCGGCTCCAGAATCGTAAAGCCGATCAGCGTTGCAAAGAAGATTGCCAGCACCTCTGCCAGATTGGAGGCTAACAGGAACTGAATCGCCTTACGGATATTTGCGTAAATGCGGCGTCCCTCTTCTACTGCGGATACGATTGTTGCAAAGTTGTCATCTGCAAGAACCATGTCTGCTACATTTTTGGTTACGTCTGTACCCGTAATACCCATTCCCACACCGATATCCGCACTCTTGATAGAAGGAGCATCGTTTACGCCGTCACCGGTCATAGCTGTAATACGGCCCTTTGCCTTCCATGCATTTACAATGCGTACCTTATGCTCAGGCTGTACGCGGGCATAAACGGAGTATTTTTCAATATCTGTCTTAAACTGCTCGTCGCTGATCTCATTTAACTGAGCGCCTGTAATCGCCTGGCTGGCATCCTCGATGATTCCCAGCTCCTTTGCAATGGCTACCGCTGTATCCTTGTGATCACCGGTAATCATAATAGGGCGGATTCCTGCCTCACGGCACTCAACGATTGCCGCCTTTACCTCAGGACGTACCGGGTCGATCATGCCGGAAAGTCCTACATATACCAGATCCTGCTCCAGATTGGAGGCGTCTGTATTCTCAGGCAGTGCCTTCCATTCTCTCATGGAACCGCAGAGTACGCGGAGCGCCTTATCTGCCATGGACTTATTATTCTTTAAAATGCTGCTGCGGATTTCGTCGGTCATTTCCACGATCTGTCCGCCCACATAGGCCTTTGTACAGCGTTTTAATACTTCATCCGGAGCGCCCTTTGTAAACTGGATGAAACGTCCGTCCGCAGTCTGATGAATGGTTGTCATCATCTTACGCATGGAATCAAAGGGAGCCTCAGCCACACGGACATATTCCTTTTCCAGCTGATCCTTTGGAAGTCCATTCTTTGCAGCATCATTTACAAGAGCACACTCGGTAGGTTCTCCCACTGCCTCGCCGCTGTCAGGGCTTAAGGAAGCATCGGAACAGAGCGCCATAGCAGTTTCCAAAAGCTTCTCATCATCTGCCACATGCTCCACAACAGTCATCTTATTCTGTGTCAACGTACCCGTCTTATCCGAACAGATAATCTGTGTACATCCCAGAGTCTCTACTGCAGTCAGCTTACGGATAATGGCATTTCTGCGGGACATATTTGTAACGCCGATGGAAAGCACGATGGTAACAACTGCAGCCAGACCCTCAGGAATTGCCGCTACTGCCAGAGAAACAGCTACCATAAATGTACTTAAGATCGTATCGCCGGTAATGCCTTCTGCGCTTCCCTGTGCACGGAACAGGCCTACTGCAAAGATAACCACACAGATTCCCACAACCAGCATGGTCAGGAACTTGCTCAGCTGATTCAGCTTGATCTGGAGAGGTGTTTCCTCATCCTTAGCCTGAGCCAGGGCATCTGCAATCTTACCCATTTCCGTATCCATACCGGTCGCTGTGATAACAGCTTTTCCACGGCCGTATACAACGGTGGAGCCCATGTATACCATATTTTTGCGGTCGCCTAAAGGTACGTCCTTTTCACCGCCCAGATTTAACACCTGGATAATCTTGTCTACAGGAACGGATTCTCCGGTAAGGGCCGCCTCCTCGATCTTCATGCTGGCGCATTCAATAATACGGCCGTCCGCAGGAACGGAATCGCCTGCTTCCAGAATCACTACGTCACCCGGTACCAGCTCTTCACTCTTTAATGTAACAAGCTTTCCGTCACGCAGCACCTTACTGGTAGCTGCCGCGATTTCCCTGCAAAGCTGCGATTGCCGCCTCTGCCTTGCTTTCCTGAACAACGCCCAGAACTGCATTGATAATAACTACCGCCATGATGATGATCACATCTGCAAAGGACTCGCCCTCATAGTAAGCGGTAATACCTGAAATAACAGCCGCCACGATCAGAATAATGATCATGGGATCTGCCAGTTCATCAAGAAACTTCTTAAGCAGGGAATCCTTTTTCCCCTCCTTCAGCTTGTTATGCCCGAATTTTTCCAGACGGCCTGCAGCTTCCTGAGAAGAAAGTCCTTCTTCTGAGGTATTCTGCTCCTTTAGCACATCCTGAATACTGGACAGGTACTCTTTCATTGCTTTTTCCTCCTTTTATTATCTGGAAGTGTCTTTCTTCATCATGCCCGCCCGCTTCCTCAGCTATACATCTTCCGGCAGGTACATCTGGCGTATTTCCTGTATTGGTACAAACAAAAACGAGACCTACCAGAAGCCCCTTCCATTGAAGAAGACTTCCGATAAGTCTCGTCATTTAAAACCAAGCCACGGACACGCTCCGATGCTGTTGACTTCGCTACACGGTTCCCGGCCTGAAAACTGCCGGTCAACTGCGCTGACTACTCCCTTACTGCCAATAATGCTATCACGGACATGGGAAACTGTCAAGATTCTATTTTCAGGAGTTTTTATGTTCCTCTAAAAAGCGGTCAATTTCTTCCCGTACAGGCATAGAAAGTGTTGTCCCCATCTTCTGTACGGATAATGCAGCAAGACCACTTGCAAAACGGACTGCCTCCCATATATCCCTGCCTTCTGAAAGTGCAGCCAGAAGGCCTCCGTTAAAGGCGTCACCTGCTCCTGTGGTATCTACTGCTTCCACCTTAAAGCACGGAATAATTTCCTCTCTTCCTCCGGATGAAACAAACACACCTCTTGAGCCAAGAGTAATCAGAACCTCTTTAACACCTCTGTCATAAAAATAGGCTGCTGCCTTTTTCGCAGATTCCAAATCTTTTACAGGGACTCCCGTAATCTCTTCTGCCTCTACTTCATTAGGCGTTACCATATACGCTTTTGATAAAAACTCATCTGTAACCGGCGCATAAGGAGCTGTATTTACAATCACCTTACAGCCATGTTTACATGCCAATTCAGCTACAAGCTCATTGGCCTCTTGATTTACCTCCAGCTGCAGCAGTACATATTCTGCTTCCTTAAGCACCGCTTCAATGTTCTTTACTTCCTCTTCTGTTATAGTACTGCACGCTCCGGGAACAATGATAATCTCATTCTGGCTGGTCTTTTCATCTACTAAAATCAAAGCACATCCTGTTTCTGTATCATCCGTTACAAACATATGAGACGTATCCATCTGAAGCTCTCTCATCGTATTGAAAGCAACCTCTCCAAAACTGTCCCGTCCGACTTTCGATATCATAGTTACATCGGCGCCTGCTTTATGGGCGGCAACTCCCTGGTTAAATCCCTTTCCTCCCGGTCCCATTTTAAAAACGGAACCCTTTACCGTCTCTCCCGGTACAGGAAGACGAGGGCTTCTTGCCATCAGATCTACTACAAAACTTCCAAAAACCGCTGCCTTACTCATATTCTTTCCTCCAATCCCCAATATCATTCTTTTGATTTGTCTGTCCCCTATCGTACCTTCTCTCTGATTTCCAGCGTCCTCTCCAGCCCCGGATACAGCACTCCCGCAATCACCAGTCCGCTGATCCCCTGGATCCCATTGGCAGGGAGACTCAAAAAAGCGGCTGCCGGACCATAGAGAAGGCTTTCACAGAGAAAGTATCCGCCTGTCACCAGCAAAATATCTGTTATGCCACCATACAGCACTGCCAGCTTCCCGCTTTTTCCTTTGCTCACTCCATGACAGTATACCACAGATGTGACTGCAGCCACAAGGCCTTTGACCACGAATGTAATGGGTACATAAATAAAATATCCGCCCAGGAAATCAGCCATACAGGAGCCAATTCCCGCGGCCAGAAATGCAGCCACCGGATCCAGAAAAATCCCCGACAGGATTACCGCGGCATCGCCCGGATGAATATATCCTCCGGTACCTGGTGTAGGAATTCGGATTGCCATGGTAAAAACACAGCTCAGCGCTGCAAACAGGGCAGCTGCTGCCAGATTTTTTACAGAATTATTCCGCATCATACGTTCCTCCTTGCTTTTTCATCATTTCCCGTATTATAGCAGAATTATGGACTGGTTAAAATAACCATTTTAGTTATTTTAAACCAGTCCAGTTCTGTATTGCCTATTATCTTTTCATCCCTGTCTTTGCCACGTTTTTCATCCTGTCCATACAGTGCTCAAAAAAACTCTTATACGCCTGACAAAAATAGTTCTTATAATAATTGCTTCCCTCCACAGGATCCCTGTAGCGCTGGCATCCGCCCCGGCAGAGGAAGAAATAGGGACATTCCCGGCACTGGGGATCCAGCTGGTGGGAGCGCTTTATAAAGCCAGTCTCCTGACGACGTTTATCCATCTCTTCCATGGTATTTTCATTAAAGTTCCCCAGACGATATTCATCCAGCATATAAAAATCACAGGGGTAGGCGCTTCCGTCCGCTTCTACCACATACTGAATCCCGCACTCGCCTCTCTGGTCGCAGGCCTCAGGGTAATACCCCATCAAAAGGGCAATATAATTTTCAAACTGACGGATATAAGGCTGCCTGTTTTTCTGCCAGTCCTTATACCAGAGATCAAAGAGCCGGGTGAGAAATCTGCCATAGTTCTCCGGCGAAATGGCATATTCCGTCTTCTGATGGCCTTCACCCAGAGGATCCAGGCAGGCAATATACTGCTGATAGTTCCATCCTCTGCGGCTGTATGCCTTATAGATTTCCTCTATCTGTCCGGCTGTTTTTTCTGTCACAACCGTAAGAATATTATACTCTACGCCGTAAGCATCCATAAGCTCTGCGGCTTTTATCACCACATCATAGGTCCCGTTTCCCTTTTTATCATGGCGGCAGGCATCATGGGTTTCTTTCGTTCCGTCAACAGAAAGTCCTACCAGAAAATGATTTTCAGCCAAAAAGCGGCACCATTCCTCATCCAGAAGAGAGCCGTTGGTCTGGAAGGCATTATGTACCTGTATTCCTCTGCGGTTGTACTTATTCTGAAATTCTACCGCTTTTCGGAAAAAGTCCAGCCCCCTCAGCGCAGGCTCTCCCCCCTGATAGGCATAATTAACCTGCCTCTGTGCATGGACCATGGTTCTTCGAATCACATTTTTCAGTGTTTCCTCAGACATAAAACCATAGGATTCCTGCTCTCTTTTCTGCATCTCATCGCAGTAAAAACAGTAATCACAGCGCATATTGCACATTCCCGAAGAGGGTTTCATCAAAACACTTGGGTCCGGCATACGTTATCTCCCCATTTTTCTTAAAATACTTCTCTGAGTACCAGATCCACTACCTTTTCAAAGGTCTGCTTTACCCTTGCAGCCGTTTCTACTACCTCTGCATGATTTAAAGGCTGATCCAGAATGCCTGCTCCCGGATTCGTGACACAGGAGATTCCCAGTACCGGAATACCGCAATGGCTGCACACAATCGCCTCCGGAACCGTAGACATTCCTACCGCATCTGCCCCCAGAAGCCCTGCCATGCGGACCTCTGCCGGTGTTTCATAGTTCGGGCCGGAAAACATCATGTATACGCCCTCTTCCAGATGGATTCCGTTTTCCTGAGCTTTTTCCTTCAGACATGTTATGAATCCTGCGTCATATACGCAGCTCATATCTGGAAAACGCGGGCCATCCTCCTCAAAATTAGGACCGATCAGCGGATTGGAGCCAGAATAATTGATATGGTCTTTAATAACCATCAGTGTTCCTGGCTCATAGGAGCGATTTACGCCCCCGGCAGCATTGGTAAGAAGAACCTTTTTAACGCCCAGACGCTTCATAATACGGATTGGAAGGGTGATCAGTCTCTGACTGTATCCCTCATAATAGTGGACTCTTCCCTGCATGGCGATCACCTTTTTCCCCATACAGGTTCCCAGTACAAACTGGCCCGCATGGCCCGCCACAGTGGATACCGGAAAATCAGGAATATCATGATAGGAAATCTTTACAGGGTTTTCGATCTTATCCGCATAATCTCCCAGACCGCTTCCCAGAATCATACCGATCTCCGGCTCAAAATCTGTCCTTTCGCGGATGATCCGGACAGAATCCTCAATGATCTTTATCTCTTTTTCAGTTGTCATGGCTAGCACCTCTTTCTAAGCTATTGCTTTAAATCCACCATAAAACAATATATGGACTCCATAGCTTGTTTTCATTTTAAACATTAGAAAGCCTTTTGTAAAGGTTTGGCCTGACAGCTTTTAATCCGCTACTCTCCCAGAACTCAATCCCTCCTTTTTCCTCTTGCGCCAAGATACTGTTTCCGATATTCTCCAGGCGTAACGGACATAAGCTGTTTAAACACCCGTTCAAAATAAGTCAGACTGTTGAATCCAAGGCGATTGGCTATTTCCGTCATAGTCATCTCACGATTCAGAAGATATTCCCTGCTGGCTGCGATTCTGAATAAATTCACATATTCGGAAACTGTAAAATTTGTTACCTCTTTAAAAATACGGCACAAATAGGATCGGCTCATATAAAATCTTCCAGCCAGTTCATCAACATTTTCATGCTCCTCATAATGACCGGCAAGATAATCCGCAATCATACATACCCTTTTCTGCTTTTCCAAAGACCCCTGCATTGACGCTGAGTGAAAATTCTTTTCTCTGAATTTTTCCAGCTGGCTGCTGCACACCAAGAGATTTAAAATCAACATTCTCAGCCTCAATTCTCTCTGTTCAGTTCCCCGATCCGTAATCGTTTTTTCTATTTTTTCAAAAACATCACGAATCTCCTCACATTTTCCTGTCTGAAAAACACCACAGCGCTGGGAAAACACCCGTTCCATATCTATACCCACCGCCTGACAGATTGGCGCAAATTCCGCCTCCTTTATCTCAATCAATATCCGGTCATGATATCTTCCTCCGATTATATTCAGCTTTGGAATACGCCTTTTATCTATAAAGGCAACACTTCCTGCCGCCATTTTTACACACCGGATTCCCGATTCAAAATAATACCTCTCTCCGTCTATTATATATTGAATCTGGTACTCGTTTCTGAAATAACCTACATTTTTTGTAAAATCTCTGTCTCTTTTCACTCTGCTGACTGCAAATCCTGAAAAGCACTCCCTGTATATGATTTGAAACACAGCAAACCCTTTCTTTTACCATCCAGCATGCAGCTATCCTTTCACACCCCCTGCAGATATTCCCTCCACAAATTCATTCTGAGCCAGGAAAAATACAATCAGCGTAGGAAGAAGAGCAATTATCGAGCTTACCAATACCCTGTTCCAGGCCGTTCCTGCATCTGCATCCATAGACATTTTCATAAAGATAGATGCCGGATACCGGCTGACTGTCTTTACATAGATAAGAGGCCCCTGAAAATCATTACTGGACCACATAAACTGAAACAAAGCGCAGGAGACAAGAGAAGGCTTCAGCATGGGCACAATTACCCTGCATAATGTCTGAAATGTATTGCATCCATCAATTTCCGCAGCCTCTTCCAACTCTCTGGGAACCCCACGCAAAAACTGGAGCAGCATAAATACAAAGTATGACTCAACTGCAAATAAGGTGGGAACGATCAAAGGAGCATATGAATCCGTCCATCCCCAACTGCTGAACATAATATACTGCGGAGCATTTAAAACAACCTGGGGCAAAAACAGTGTAGCAACCATTAAACCGCACATAAGATTACGGCCCGGATATCTGAACCTTGAAAAACTATATGCGGTCAATACAGAGGAAATCAGTGTGAAAACCACCTTGGGAATTACAATCATATATGTATTGAGCATAGATTTCCACAATGTAATCTGCCCACCCACCGGTTTTCCCAATCCGTCAAAGGCATCAAATACCCACTTTTTCGGAAAGATAGCCGCACTCGAAAAAATTTCTGCATTTGTCTTAAATACGGCGAAGCACATCCACACTAGCGGATATACCATAATAATTCCAACTATGATCAGAATAGCATACTGAACTATATTTTTCCATGTCTTTTTCTTCATGTTCAACTTCATCAGCGTCCACCATCCTCATCTGAATAATATACCCATTTCTTTTGACTCATAAAAGCTACCAAAGACAGTCCGCCTACTACTGTAAATAATACCCAAGCCTGAGCCGATGCCATTCCCATATCAAATTTAAGGAAAGCATTGTTGTAAATCAGAAGCGAAATCAATGTAGTGGCTCCGTTTGGTCCTCCATTTGTGATAACATACGGACCGTTAAATTCCTGAAATGCCGCGCAAAGCTGTGTAATCAGGTTATAAAAAATAACCGGACTTATCATTGGGATTGTAATTTTAAAAAACTGCTTCCATTTGTTTGCTCCATCTATACTGGCCGCTTCATACAGATCCCTGGGCACTCCTTTTAAGGCAGCGAGAAAAATAATCATAGAAGAACCAAATTGCCAAACTCTAAGAAGACAGATTAAAAACAACGCATATCCCGGATCTCCCAGCCATGATGGCCCTTCAATCCCCAAAACCATCAGCAGATTATTAATTACGCCCTGTTTCTGAAACAGTGCTTTCCATAATACAGCTACTGCAATAGAACCGCCTAAAACAGACGGAATATAGTAAGCGGTTCGAAAAAATCTTACCCCTTTTAAATTGAAGCAAAGAATATACGCTATAAACAATGCTGCCGTCAGTTTTAATGGCACTGTCAAAAATGCATATTTAAAGGTTATGGTTAAAACCTTCAGCATCTGAGGGTCTGTAAATATCTGCCTGTAATTGTCCAGAGTGTACCAATATGAGCTTTTCTGCAAATTCATATCTGTAAAACTGTAATATAAAGATGATAAAAACGGATATCCCTTAAACACCAAAAAACCAATCAGCCAGGGGACTGCATACAAAAATCCGATCCTCATCCTTCTTCTTTCCCTGGCAGAATACAAACTTTTGTTCTGTTTCTGTATTTTCACACCGATCCTCCTCTTAATTATGCATGGTGGCACATCATATGATTGATGTGCCACCAACACCTGCATAATACCCGGTTTTATTCTGTACTATTTGGACATTTTGGCATTCATGCCATCCAGAAGCATTTTAGCTGCCCCCTTAGCATCTGTCTCTCCATATGCAAATGCATTAAATACTTTATCGTATAAGCCTTCTGTTGTCGCCTTGTACTCGCTGCACTCGAAATACTCATCCATCGGGAATGTATTATCTTCAAGAGCATACTCTGTTGCCATTTTAGTCAGCTCATCCACATTTCCAGATGCCTCCAAAGCCTCCAGACCTGCTTTCGAATAAGGGATTCCTCTTTCATTTGCCATAAGAGCTACACCCTCAGGATCGTTTAACATGAACTCAAGAAGAGCGGCTGCTTCCTTGGGATATTTACAGGTTTTGGTAATTCCGAATGTCATAGATGCTCTGAACATACCGCCTTTATGCGGGAATCCTTCAAACATATGGGAAGTTACCATAGCCTCCGGATTAGGAAGAGCAGCCTTGGGATTTGCAGAGGATGTATTCCATGTGTATACGCCTGCCCATTTTCCCCCTGTCCATACTGGCGACTGCTCAACAGGATTGGCTGCATTATCTGCAATCATCTGCAGAGTGGGAATTACATGGGCTTCCTCCAGAGACTGAATCATCTCAAAGCCTTCTGCAATTTCCTCCTCGGTATAATTGCACTGATTGCCTGTTACCCACTCTTTTCCATACTTTGACTCAAGATACCATACCATGAATAAAGAGCGATCCAACGTATTAAGCATCATTGGATAATATTCATCACCCAGCTTTTCTTTAAAGGCAGCGCCGGATGCCAAAAGATCATCCCATGTTTTCGGAATAGGAACTCCTGCCTGATCAAACGTATCTTTATTCCAGAACATCACTCTGGCTGCCATGGAAACCGGAACCGCCCTCAGTTCCCCGTCTACTGTATAGGGTTCAAGGTTTTCAAACTGGCTCAAATCCAGATAATCGGACAGCTGATTTAAGTCGTAGAAAACTTCTCCATCTCCGCCAAACATAGTATGCCAGAACGGCCCCATCTGCACAATATCGTCTGCCTTTCCCTGAGAAAACGCCAGTCCCATTTTAGATTCCCAACCAGTCCATCCGCCAAAGCTTGATTCCACCTTAATATTGGGATATTTTTTCATGAATGCCTCGATTGCCTTCTGCGTAGCTTCATGACGGCTTTCTCCTCCCCACCAGCTGATAGTAAGGGTTATGTCCTCTGTGGTAAGTCCCTCTTCCCCTGCTACTTCCGACGTCTCCACATTTGCTGCCGCAGCCTCACTGGTCTTTGCCTCACTCTCTTCGCTTCCCGGCTTTACCGCCTTACCGGCACAGGCTGTCATAGACATTGCCATTGATGCAGTTAATACTGCTGCCATAGATTTCTTTAATAATTTTCTCATTGAAATAACCTCCTGCTTTATCTCTTTGCGGACATTCTGATTCCGCATTTAATACAACGCTTTAATCCCTTCTGCCCGTACTGTCCAGTTTTCAGGAAAACCCGGCATTTTTTTTCCACAGCCTCTGTAACCGGCTGCCATCATGGCCAGAGCATAGAGAAATGATCCATTACCCGGAAGGTACAAAGGAAGATCCTTCCTGTATCCCTGTTTATTGTGACCGTTTAATACATATTCATTTTTCTGTGTATCTTTCAAAAGAATATCTACAGCCAGATCCCCCAGATCCAGACGAACGGCTGTCATTGCCATTACGGCAAAATCCCACCCCCAGGCAGTGTTAAAATCCCAGACCTCGAGAACCTTCTGAAGCGTCCGTTCTACCGTTTCCCGATCCAGGCGGTCGCCCCTGAGTATTCCACAGGCCATCAGCATGGACGGATGATCCTTTGCGTGATTTATATAAGTATCGGCACCATTCTCATGGGCAAGATAAACTCCCTCCGCAGATGCCGGAAGCGCCATAGCCTCGCTTACCATCCCCCATCTGCTGTTCCCCTTTCTTCCAGAACGCTTTGCCCATTCATCAGCAATATTCAAAGCTTCTCTCCAGTATTCCAATTCAAATACCGGATTAAGAGTTGTTTCCGGATCGTGAGTTTCCTGTACCGGAATCAGCGGAGGCCGCAGCTCATATACGTTTTTCTCACTGTTCCATTCTGCAAAATCTGCCATAAAATCAGCGGTTTCTCTGACAATTCCATAATATTTTTCCACCAGCTCTTCAGATGGTTCTGACTGATAAAGCAATTCCAGCATAAAAATAATGTGGGGCTGCTGCCAGATCAACAGCGGAGCAATCGGAGATGGCGAATCTTCTCCATCACAGCCTACCATCTTGGGCCAGCGTATCCCCTTATATCCGTTTCTCTCCGCATTTTCTTTTGCTTCATCCCGGTGCTCTATGTACCATTCAAAGGATTTTTCAAGCAGTCTCCCCTGAGAATAGGCCGGGAGAAAAGCGCTATGCCAAAAATGCATCTCAAGATGAAACTTACCGTACCAGCTGTTGCAGCTCAGTCCCGTTTCAGCCGGCGGAAGGCTTCCTGCGCATTGCAGCCGAAGAAGATACAATGAAAGAATTTCCCTGCGCTCCAGTTCATGAGCTCTGGTATCCTGTGTTTCCCCAAAATCAATCAGGCCGGTATTTTCCCAGTAATCCCTCCAAAACACTTCGCTTTCTTCACAGCACTTATTAAATGTCGCGAACTGCCTGGGCACAGCGCGGTCAGTTAAAATAGTGATCTCCGCTTTTGCTGCATCAAATCGAATTGAGAAACGATGTTCCTCCTCCTGTATCATCTGCGCTCCATCCAGTTCTATCATAACCTGATACAGTAAATCATCCATAACACGATTTATCAGATACCGTTTTTCTCCAAGAGAAACCAGATAGCTTCCATGTCTGGATGGAGAAGTCCAGTCCGAACCGGTTATATCCGGAGAACCGTAGGGAAATTCCAGTTCCAGGCTCATATTTTTTTCAACGATTCCCCTGCTTCTATCCTCAGTCCAAGCCGGTTGCTGTTTCCGCTGCATACAGTCTGTACCTTTACCGCTTCCTTATCAACTTGAAACGAACTGTTTAAAATACCCGTATACAAATCCAGTTCCTGATGGACCTCTGTAATCTGCCCCGAGGAAATCCTTCGTCCATTTACCCGGAACCCCAAACGGTAAAGATTTATCTTATGAGGATTTTTTCTCAGCCAGTCATAAACCTTCTCGTTCTTCTCCGTTTTTTTCACAGGATAGCGAAATGTACGTCCTTCGCGTTTATAGGAAGTCATCTCCAGATCTTTAAGACTGTACACACGTCCATGGTCACTCTCTGTATGCCATCCAAAATTTCCCATTGTACAGAGAGGAAATGCATCTCTATACTCTTCATACAATGTTTGAACTCCCGTTACATCCGCTGTAAAAACGAACTCTCCATTCCCCACGGAAAGCGGAGAATCATATGCTGGTTCGTACAATATTATGTTGTGTTTTTTTATCAATTTATATCGGTTTATCATCTATTTTTTAGAGTTTTTTACTGTTTTCTCTTTCCTTTCTTTGTTTCCATTAGTATATACCGTCATTTTTATTTTTTCAATATTCCCGCCTCATTGTGGCCCAATACTGAAAATCCGCATCAAATTCAAACTATATTTACTGCCTCTTTCCAAAAAAAGAACGGTCATTTTCACAAAAGAAAAGCCGTTCTTTCCAACACTCAGAAGAAAATCTCTGCCTGTATATTTCTGATTTTACCGATTCTCAATCTCCATCAGCATATTCACCCGTCTCTCATGCCTGCCGCCTTCAAACTCAGCGTCCAGCCATGCTTCGGTGATCATCTTTGCCATCTCGCTTCCCACTACTCTGGCGCCAAAGGCAAGGACGTTGCTGTTATTGTGCATACGGGACAGCTTTGCGCTGTAGGGTTCGCTGCATACACAGGCGCGCACGCCCTTTACCTTATTAGCTGCCAGTGAAATGCCTACGCCGGTGCCGCAGATCACGATACCCAGATCTGCTTCTTTGGAAGCCACAGCCCGTCCTACCTTTTCACCATATACAGGGTAATCGCAGCTTTCTGTAGAATTGGTACCCAAATCAATAACCTCGTAGCCTTTTCCCTCTACAAACTCCTTAATAATATTTTTAAGCTCAATGGCTGTATGGTCGTTTCCCATTGCAATTTTCATTTTCATTTTCTCCTCATTCTCTCAAAAAATTTCCTCCATCCGGTCAAGCCGGGAGGTCATGGACATAAGCAGCAGATCTGCCGCAGTAAGCGCTGCCATGGCTTCTGCCACCACAACTGCCCTTGGAACGATAATGGGATCGTGACGTCCATGGATCTCGATCTCCCGTTCTTTCCCGCTCCGGTCCACCGTGGACTGAGGCTGGGCAATGGACGGAGTAGGCTTAAAGGCCGCCCGTATTACAACCGGGCTGGAATCGCTCATCCCTCCCAGGACGCCACCGGAGTGATTGGTTCGCTTGGCCGGGTGGCCCGCACTGTCAATGCAGAAGCTGTCGTTATTCTGTGAACCGGTGGATACTGCCGCCTCAAATCCGTCTCCGATCTCAACGCCTTTCACTGCTCCAATGGACATCATGGCTTTTGCCAGAGCCGCATCCAGCTTGTCAAACACCGGCTCTCCCACGCCTGCGGGAAGCCCCTCGATCACACACTCTACCACACCGCCGCAGGAATCCCTTCGAGCCATCATATCCTCTAAATAACTCTCTGCTTCCTTTGCCGCAATGTCATCAGGCATATAAAGACGGTTTTCCCACATTTTGGAAATCTCCATCCGGGACCGGTCGATGCTTACAGGGCCGATTGCGCTGGTATAAGCAAAAACCCTTACCCCAAGGCGCTCCAGAAGCTTTGCGGCCACTGCTCCGGCTGCTACCCGGCCAATGGTCTCCCGTCCGGAGGAACGGCCGCCTCCTCTGTAATCCCTGAAGCCATACTTTTGATCAAAGGTGAAATCTGCATGACCGGGGCGGTATACATCCATGATATTGCTGTAATCGTGGGATCTCTGGTCTGTATTCCGCACCTCCAGGGCAATCGGCGTTCCGGTTGTCTTTCCTTCAAAGACGCCAGAAAGGATTTCCACCTGATCGCCCTCCTGTCTGGCTGTGGTAAAGCGGCTCTGCCCCGGCTTTCTCCGGTCTAAATATCTCTGAATATCTTCTTCATCTAAGGGCAGACCTGCCGGACAGCCGTCTATGACCACGCCAATGCCCTTTCCATGGGACTCTCCCCAGGTGCTGACGCGAAAAAGCGTCCCGTAAACTGAACCCGCCATGACTAATCTCCAATCTTTACAATCGCACAGCAGTTTGGTTCATTAACCGGAATGCTTCTTCCGCTCATGACCAGAAGTCCCTTCTCATAGTCTACCTTAAAGAAGGAAATGCTGCCGCTGTCATGGTTAATGGACGCAATATGCTTCCCATCCGGGAAAACAGCCACGTCCTTAGGATATTCGCCGCTGATCGGCAGGCAGCAGATCATGGAAAGAAGTCCTGTTTCCTCATCCCTGCTGTAGATACTTACCGTATTCTCTCCCGCATTGGTGCAGTAAACATACTTCTCATCCCAGGACATACGCATCGCGCAGGCTGCCGTAAGATTGCCCGGATTTTTCGTCGAGGTAGTAGAAATCGTCTGGATCTTCTCGATTACGGGAGCTCTGTCCCCTGTCTCATAAGTAAATACATCAATTACATTTTTAAGCTCGTACATCAGATAAAGGAAGCGTCCGTCCCTGCTGAACCGGAAATGTCTGGGCGCAGATTCCAGGTCGCAGCGGATGGCGTCTACCTGAACCATCTTCTGTTCCTTATCATTAAAGCGGTAAATCTTTACCTGATCCACTCCGTTATCCACACTGAGGACGTATTTATTGTCCGGCATCCGGCGGGTGCATGTCACGTGAGGGCGGAAATTACGCTCTGCCACGCTTCCGTATCCTTTATCATATACACCGTCCACGATCCCCCCTACGGAGCCGTCTTTGTTCAAGCTCAGGATCGTGGTCTTTCCGTCATGATAACCGGATACGAAGATAAACTTGTCCTCCAGATCGCTGCACAGATGACAGCCCCTCATTCCGCGGATGGGCGCGCTGTTTAAACGCGCCAGGGCGCCGTTCTGCAGGATCCGGAAAGACACCACTCCTTCATCGGCAATGGAATACAATGTCTTTCCATCGCTGGAGGCAATTACATAGGAAGAATTATTTACCTCCATCTCGCATCGCTCCTTAAACGTTCCCTTCTCCACATCTACGTCAAATACTGTGATTCCCTTTGCTTTCCCGGTATAGGAGTAGGATCCCACATATGCCATATATCTGCCGCTCATACCTGTATTTACCTCCTGAAAATAAGTCCGATTTTGTTAAAACCTATCATATCATAATTTTTATTATTTGTTAACCGCTAACTTTCAGAAAAGGTATTGACACCTGATTTATTTCATGTATAATGAAATTCGCCTTGTTTATTATTACTAAACTTTTTGATTATTTATATATTGGGTTAGTATTGCTAAACTTTTTGTATATTTTGCAGCCGTGCAGGGAGGAATTGTATGGATATCGGAAACAGACTGAAGGAGCTTCGTGTCTTAAAGGGACTGACTCAGGAGGAGCTGGCCGACCGCTCGGAGCTTTCCAAGGGGTTTATCTCTCAGCTGGAACGCAATCTGACCTCCCCCTCTATCGCTACTCTGATGGATATTCTCCAGTGTCTGGGAACTACCATCGGGGAGTTTTTTACGGAAGAGCCTGAGGAACAGATCGTATTCGGCACTCAGGACTACTTTGAAAAAGTAGATCCTGAATACAACAATGAAATCAAATGGATCATTCCCAATGCTCAGAAAAACACCATGGAACCCATTCTCTTAACGCTCAAAGCCGGCGGTTCTACCTACCCGGATACACCTCATGAGGGAGAAGAATTTGGCTATATTCTGAAGGGTTCTGTTTCCATCCATCTGGGAAAAAAGACATACCATGCCAAAAGGGAGAATCCTTCTATTACACAGCAGATAAAAAACACTATCTTTCAAGCAAAAACGGCGCCATGCTCATCTGGGTAAGTTCACCTCCCAGTTTTTAATACGGCCTCCGTTGTAAAAAAAGACAATGTTATGACCCACTTCACTTTATAAAGGAGAAAAGACAAATGAGCCAGCCATTGATTGATTTACAGCACATCTCAAAAAGCTTTGACGGCGAGCTGATCCTGGATGATCTGAATCTCTCCATCAGGGAAAACAGCTTCGTCACCTTACTTGGTCCCAGCGGCTGCGGAAAGACCACTACTCTGCGTATCCTGGGAGGCTTTACCAGTCCCGATACCGGAAGGGTTCTCTTTGATGGTCAGGATATCACAAAGCTTCCGCCCAACAAGCGGCAGTTAAATACGGTTTTTCAGAAATATGCCCTGTTTCCTCATATGAGCATTGCAGACAATATTGCCTTTGGCCTGAAAATAAAAAACAAGCCCAAAAGCTATATTGATGACAAAATCCGCTACGCATTAAAGCTGGTCAATCTCTCCGGCTACGAAAAGCGCGATGTAACCTCTCTCTCCGGCGGTCAGCAGCAGCGTATTGCCATTGCAAGAGCCATTGTAAACGAACCGAGAGTGCTGCTCCTTGACGAGCCTCTGGGCGCTCTGGATTTAAAGCTGCGCCAAGATATGCAGTATGAACTGATCCGCCTGAAAAATGAGCTTGGCATCACTTTTATCTATGTAACCCACGATCAGGAAGAGGCTCTTACCATGTCAGACACCATTGTTGTTATGAACCAGGGCTATATCCAGCAGATGGGATCTCCGGAGCAGATCTACAATGAGCCGGAAAATGCCTTTGTAGCCGACTTTATCGGCGAAAGCAACATCGTCCACGGCATCATGCTTCAGGACGAGCTGGTTGAGATCTTCGGAGCAAAATTTGCCTGTGTGGATAAGGGCTTTGGCACAAATAAGCCAGTGGATGTCGTGATCCGTCCTGAAGATATCGACCTTGTAGAACCGGAAAAGGGCACGCTTGTCGGCACAGTGACCCATCTGATCTTCAAGGGTGTTCACTATGAGATGGAAGTTACTACCCCGGACGGCTTTGAGTGGCTGGTTCACTCCACTGATATGTTCCCCGTTGGAAAGCAGGTGGGAATCCATGTAGATCCCTTTGATATCCAGATCATGAACAAGCCTGCGTCTGAGGATGAGGAGGCGCTGGGAGTCGATGAATAAGGAAAAGAAATATCTCGATCTGGGGAAATCCCTTCTCTCCGGCCCCTATCTGGTCTGGATGACCGGTTTTACTATTATTCCTCTGCTCATGATTCTCTGGTATGGACTGACGGGACGTGACGGAGCTTTTACATTGGAAAATATCCTGTCAATCGCAGAACCGGATCATATGAAGGCTCTGGTGCTGTCTCTGGGTTTATCCCTGATCAGCACTCTGCTGTGCCTTTTTCTTGCATATCCTCTGGCTATGATTTTAAGAGGACGGGGAAATAAGGCCGGCAGCTTTATCGTATTTATTTTTATCCTCCCCATGTGGATGAATTTTCTGCTGAGAACCCTTGCATGGCAGACGCTTCTGGAGAAAAACGGCGTAATCAACGGAATCCTTTCCTTTTTCCATCTGCCCGGTATCTCCATTATCAATACTCCGGCAGCTATTGTACTGGGTATGGTATACAACTTCCTGCCCTTTATGGTTCTTCCGATTTATAATGTACTTGCCAAGATTGACGACAGCGTTATCAATGCGGCTCAGGATCTGGGAGCCAATACCTTCCAGACCTTTATAAAGATCTGGCTTCCTTTAAGCCTTCCGGGAGTCATCAGCGGAATCACCATGGTATTTGTGCCTTCTCTGACCACATTCGTTATCTCAGACCTCTTAGGCGGCAGCAAGATCCTTCTCATCGGAAATGTAATCGAGCAGGAGTTCACACGCGGAAGCAACTGGAACCAGGGAAGCGGTCTTTCCCTGGTGCTGATGATCTTTATTCTGATCAGCATGGCTATGATTGCCAAATATGACAAAAATGGAGAAGGGAGCGCATTCTGATGGTAAAAAGCAGAAAAATGATACGGAAGATCATTTCCGATTTCTATATGGTGCTTATCCTGATCTTTTTGTACGCACCCATCCTCACTATGATGGTATTGTCCTTTAACCAGTCCAAATCCAGAGCACGGTGGGGCGGTTTTACTCTTGACTGGTATCTGCAGATGTTTGACAGCCGCTCCATTATGAGCGCCCTGTCAACCACCCTGATTATTGCCTTTGTTTCAGCCCTTGCGGCAGCTGTTATCGGAACAGCGGCAGCTATTGCCATTCAGTCCATGAGGCTGGTTCCCAGGACAATTATTATGGGGATCACAAACATTCCCATGCTGAATGCAGATATCGTTACAGGCATTTCACTGATGCTGTCCTTTATTGCCTTTGGCGTATCATTAGGCTTTAAAACCGTGCTGATCGCTCATATCACCTTTAATATACCTTATGTGATCTTAAGCGTCATGCCCAAACTGAAGCAGACGGATAAGAGTACCTATGAGGCGGCTTTGGATCTGGGAGCCACTCCCCTTCAGGCCTTTTTCAAGGTGGTATTCCCGGATATTCTGCCCGGAGTGCTGTCCGGCTTCCTTTTATCCTTTACCATGTCCCTTGATGATTTTATTATCACCCATTTTACAAAGGGCGCAGGCATCAATACTTTGTCTACACTGATTTACAGCGAGGTACGCAGGGGCATTAAGCCATCCATGTATGCCCTTTCCACAGTCATTTTCCTGACTGTACTGATCCTTCTGCTGATCGTAAATTTCCGTTCCTTTAAGAAAAAGGACTGAAATAATTCATTACTATTAAAAAGGAGAGCGACCCATGAAACGAACACCCATCCTCCTCACAGCAGGAGCACTGGCTGCCCTGATGACCGCAGGTCTTCTGACCGGCTGCGGCGGTTCCGGCAAAAATGGTTCTTCGGGAGATGACAACAAGCTTTATGTATACAACTGGGGCGAATATATTGACGAAAGCGTCATCGACGACTTTGAAAAGGAAACCGGTATTCAAGTGGTCTACGACGTATTTGAAACCAACGAAGAAATGTATCCTGTAATTGAAGCCGGAGGCGTAAGCTACGATGTGGTATGTCCCTCCGACTATATGATCCAGAAGATGATCGAAAACAACCTTCTGGCTGAAATCAACTTTGACAATATCCCCAATTACAAAGAAATCGGACAGGAATATCTGGATATCTCCAAAGGTTTTGACCCGGAAAACAAATATTCCGTTCCCTACTGCTGGGGTACCATGGGAATCCTCTACAATACGCAGATGATCGAGGAGCTGGGCGTTCCTGCTCCCACCAAATGGGCCGATCTGTGGGATGAACGTCTGGAGGGAGAAATTCTCATGCAGAACAGCGTCCGCGACGCCTTTACCGTAGCTTTAAAGAGCCTTGGATATTCCTTAAATACCCAAAATCCTGATGAACTGCAGCAGGCAAAGGATGAGCTGATCCGCCAGAAGCCTCTGGTTCAGGCTTATGTAATTGATCAGGTAAGAGATAAGATGATCGGCGGAGAAGCAGCCGTGGGAGCCATCTACTCCGGAGAAATGCTCTATATCCAGAATGCAGTTAAGGAGCAGGAAGCTGATTTTACTCTGGAGTATGTAATTCCGGAGGACGGAACCAACTACTGGGTTGACTCCTGGGTCATTCCCGCCAATGCAGAGCACAAAGAAAATGCAGAAAAATGGATTGACTTTCTGTGCCGCCCCGATATCGCAAAGAAAAATTTTGAGTACATTACCTATGCCACTCCCAACAAAGGTGCCTATGAGCTGCTGGATGAGGAGCTGAAACAGAATAAAGCTCTGTTCCCGGATCTCTCCGCTCTCACCAACTGTGAAATCATACAGTACCCCGGCGAAGAAGCCGACGCCCTTTATAACGAGCTCTGGAAAGAGGTCAAGGCAAACTGACGGACTGCTGCGGCTGTCCCATCTACGCATTTACTAATGGAGGATAAGAATGAAAAAGAAAACAGCTGTTTCACTGGGCATGCTCTCTCTGGCCCTTGCCGCCGGTCTTCTCACTGCCTGCGGTTCCGGCCAAAAAACCGGGGCTGAGGAAGGCTCCGGCGAGACTAACAAATTATATGTATACAACTGGGGCGAATACATTGACGAAAGCGTAATTGACGAATTTGAGGAAGAAACAGGAATCGAAGTCGTATACGACCTTTTTGAAACAAATGAAGAAATGTATCCCATCATAGAAGCGGGAGCGGTAAAGTACGATGTGATCTGTCCTTCCGACTATACCATCCAGCGTATGATCCAGAATAACCTGCTGGCTGAAATCAATTTTGACAATGTACCCAATATCAAAGAAATCGGCCCGGAATATATGGATATGGCAAAGGATTTTGATCCGGAAAACAAATATGCCGTTCCCTACTGCTGGGGCACAGAAGGAATCCTCTACAATAAGCAGCGCTTTGATGAGCTTGGCATCCCATATCCCACCAAATGGGCAGATCTGTGGAATCCTGAGTTAGAGGGCGAGATCCTGATGCACAATACCCTGCGCTATGCATTTATGGCCGCATTAAAGATCAAGGGCTACTCTTTGAATACCACAGACCCGGATCAGCTGGCTGAGGCCAGAGATATGCTCATTGAGCAGAAGCCCCTGGTTCAGGCCTATGTAATCGACCAGGTAAGGGACAAGATGATTAACGGCGAGGCAGCTGCTGCCATGCTCTACTCCGGTGATCTCCTTTATATTCAGGATACCGCAAAGGAACAGGGTTCTGAATTTGATCTGGAGTATGTGCTTCCCGAAGAGGGAACCTCCTACTGGATCGACTGCTGGGTCATCCCTGCCAATGCAGAGCACAAGGAAAATGCCGAGAAATGGATTAACTTCCTGTGCCGCCCTGACATTGCAAAAAAGAACTTTGAATACATTACCTACGCTACCCCTAACAAGGGCGCCTTTGAGCTACTGGACGAGGAGCTGCAGAATAACAAGGCTGTGTTCCCGGATCTTTCCCAGCTGAAAAACAGCGAGAGCGTTCAGTATCTGGGCGAGGAAGTAAATGATATGTACAATGAGATGTGGAAGCAGGTAAAGGCAAACTAAACAGCTGTCTGTGAAAGAGCCGGGCATATCATCAGTGGACAAAATGAATCATGGTTTGCTTGTCAATCCTTTTCTTCTATGATACACTGAAGAGGTAGCAGTTCCCGTTTTTCAGGCAGACGGGAAAGAAAACCGTAAGGGGGAATGTTTGTTTTGAAAATACAGGAATCCGCTGAAAACTACCTGGAAACGATTTATATGCTGAGCCGCCATAAACCCTATGTCCGCTCCATTGATATTGCAAATGAACTGAGTTTTTCAAAGCCCAGTGTCAGCGTAGCTATGAAAAACCTGAGGGAAAACGGCTATATCCGCATGGATGAACAGGGTCACATCACACTTACTGAGACTGGACAGTCCATTGCTGACGTTATGTACGAACGCCATATTCTTTTGTCCAACTGGCTGATCTATCTGGGTGTGGATCCTCAGACAGCTGCAGAGGATGCCTGCCGTATGGAGCATGTAATCAGTCCGGAAAGCTTTGAAGCAATTAAGAAACATATTACCCAGGGAAATGAGCTTCCAAAGGAGCTTAAGGAGGAATCTATTCATGCTTAAAGACCTTGTAAAAAGCTGCCGCTCCTATCGGCGGTTCTATGAAGATATATCCATTCCGCAGGAAGAGCTGACAGATATGGTCGATACGGTGCGCCTTACAGGCTGCACAGCCAACTGTCAGCCCCTAAAATACCGCATCATCCGTACTCCGGAGGAATGCGCGGCAATTTTCCCCTGCCTTTTGTGGGCAGGCGCCCTGAAGGACTGGGACGGACCGGAAAAGGGAGAACGTCCCTCTGCCTATATCGTCATTCTCTGTGATCTGACTGTGGCCAAAAATAAACAGTGGGATGAGGGAATCGCCGCCCAGACGCTCATGCTGTCAGCTGCAGAAAAGGGCTATGGCGGCTGCATGATCGGAAGCTGCAGGCGCAGTGAGATTCTGTCCATTTTAAAGCTTAATCCGGAAAACTATTCTGTGGGCCTGGTTCTGGCCCTTGGAAAACCCAAAGAGGAAGTCCGGCTTGTACCTGTAGGGGATGATGGAAGCACAACGTACTACAGGGATGAAAATCAGGTGCATTATGTTCCCAAGAGAAGTCTGGAGGATGTGCTGGTTTGATTTCTTCCGTTTTACAGAGATAAATTCTGCTTTTGACATTTTCATATGACACCTAAAAAGGACGCCGTTCTGCCTGAGCAGATGCGTCCTTTTTTCATTCCATTATATCGTTTTTATCTACCAATCAGCTTCATAAACAAAGGAATCTGTCTATATAATTATCCCTTCAGAGCCCTCATGGCATTCAAAATCGCGATCACGGACACTCCCACATCCGCAAACACAGCTTCCCACATATTAGCCGCGCCAAAGGCTCCCATCGCCAGAACGATCAATTTCACGCCCAGGGCAAAGACGATATTCTGCATCACAATTCGGAGTGTTTTACGAGAAATACGGACAACGGCTGCAATCTTTCTGGGATCATCATCCATAAGGACAATATCAGCCGCCTCGATAGCTGCGTCCGATCCCATGCTTCCCATAGCGATTCCCACATCTGCACGAGAGAGCACCGGGGCGTCATTGATGCCGTCGCCTACAAAGACCAGCTTTTCCTTTCCCTTGCATTCTGCCAGCAATTTTTCTACCATATCTACCTTGTCGCCGGGGAGGAGCTCTGCATGAACCTCATCCAGGCCGATTTCCTTTGCTACCGCTTCCCCGGTTTTACTCCGGTCGCCTGTAAGCATCACTGTCTTTGCAGCACCGGCCTTTTTAAGATCGCGTATTGCTTCTGGAATGCCTTCTTTTATTACATCGGAAATAAGAATGGAACCCAGAAAATTTCCTTCCTCTGCTAGATAAACCACCGTTCCCACGCCCGGACATGGCTTATAGGCAATATTTTCCTTCTTCATCAGACGGTCATTTCCTGCCAGCACAGTGCGTCCATCTGCCTTCACACGGATTCCATGACCGGGAATCTCCTCCGCATCTGCGATCCGCGTATGCTCAAAAGAATGCCCCCAAGCTTCACGGATAGACCTGGAAACAGGATGGTCAGAGGAGCTTTCTGCCAAGGCTGCCAGTTCTAACAGAGCCAACTGGGAAGCCGACCAGCCGTCAGCTTTATCTGTATCCTGCCTTTTCTCTATTGTTTCCTGAGCCGCATCTCCGGACGGATAAATGCCTGTCACCTTAAATTCTCCCTTAGTAAGGGTTCCCGTCTTGTCAAATACCACTGTATGGACATTTGCAAGAGCCTCCAGATAATTACTTCCCTTTACCAATACACCTTTTTTTAGAAGCCGCTCCGATTCCGGAAAAGAAGCTCATGGGAACGGAAATGACCAGTGCACAGGGACAGGAAATCACCAGGAAAGTACAGGCTCTGCGTATCCCTTCGCTCCATGTCTGTCCAAAAAACAGCGGAGGAAGAATAGCAAGAACTACTGCCGCAATCACCACAACCGGAGTATAATACCTTGCAAACCGGGTAATAAAGTTCTCCACCGGCGCCTTTTTGCTGCTGGCATTCTCTACCAGTTCCAGAATACGTGCTACTGTGGAATCGTCAAATTCTTTCGTAACCTCTACCCGCAGCAGTCCGCTTCCATTGACGCATCCACTGATCATCTCATCTCCTGCTCTGACTCTTCTCGGGACGGACTCTCCTGTAAGAGCAGATGTATCGATCATGGAGTCTCCGGAAATAACCCTTCCGTCCAGAGGGATCCTCTCTCCGGCCTTTATGACAATTATATCCCCCACTGATACATCATCCGGATCCACCTGCTTTAGCTGTCCGTCTTCTTCAATATTGGCATACTCCGGGCAAATATCCATCAGGTCTGAGATTGACTGGCGGGAACGGTTTACGGCATAATTCTGAAACAGCTCCCCTACCTGATAAAACAGCATCACCGCAACTGCTTCTGAGTACTGTTGTACCGCAAATGCTCCTACTGTAGCCAGAGCCATCAGAAAGTTTTCATCAAACACCTGTCCGTTTCTGATATTGCGCAGAGCCCGGTAAATAATATCCCATCCAATGAGAAAATAGGGGATCAGATACAGCGCCGGCCATACCGGGCTTTTCTCCCCAAACGGCAGAAGTCCCAAATGCTCTGTTACTGTGAGGGCAATATAGATTCCAAAGGTTCCAAGGATACGTATAAGCATACGCTTCTGCTTTACTGTCATGTTCCGTTATTCCTCCTGATGCATCATTCTCAACGGCTCTACATCTGAATTGTACAGTCCGGCTCTACTTTTCTGCATACAGACTGCACTTCCTCCATAATCTCATCAAAACGGCTGTCATCCGCTTCAATCGTCATCTTCTGAGTCATAAAGCTCACATTGGCATCCCTTACCCCGTCAATCTTTTTAATGGCGTTTTCCATCTTTGCAGCGCAGTTCGCACAGTCTAAATTAGTTAATTTGAATTTCTTTTTCATGTTCTTATTTTCCTCCATTTTTATATTCTTACTCTGATATATGATCCATACCCTGACTGAGTATGGTCTTTACATGGCTGTCTGCCAGAGAATAAAATACGGCCTTTCCTTCCCGCCGGTTCTTCACCAGACGGTTCTGCTTTAAAATCCTAAGCTGATGGGAAATAGCGGACTGATTCATGTTTAAAAGCTGGGCAATATCGCACACGCACATCTCTGATTCAAACAATACATACAAAATCTTAATCCGTGTGGAATCGCCAAACACCTTAAAAATCTCCGCCAAATCGTACAGCTGATCCTCATCCGGCATCTTATCAGTCACGGACTTTACCACATCCTCATGAACCTGATAAAAATCACAGCACTCTACATCATTTAATGCCATTTTTTTCCTCCTCTCCTTCGGCCGCTTAATATATGAATAAATGTTCATATGTTTATATAAACAGTATAGTTCTTTTTTTCTGAATGTCAATAGTTAAATTTAAAAAATAAAAAAGCAGTGCCCTGAGATCTCATTTCTCAAAAGGCACTGCCTCAAATTTTAAAATATTACTGTTTTTCTTCTTCCGCAACCTGGATTCCCAGCTCTTCCAGCTGTTTTCCATCTACAGGAGCAGGAGCTTCCGTCATCAGACAGGATGCGTCCTTCACCTTAGGGAAGGCAATCACATCACGGATGCTGTCTGCGCCTACCATCAGCATAACCATACGGTCAAGGCCGTATGCCAGACCTGCATGAGGCGGAACACCGTACTTGAATGCCTTTAACAGGAAGCCGAACTGTTCCTGTGCACGCTCAGGAGTAAAGCCCAGAACCTCAAACATCTTTGACTGGATATCGGCCTGATGGATACGGACAGAACCGCCGCCCATTTCCACGCCGTTTAATACGATATCGTATGCCTTTGCACGGACACGGCCTGGATCAGAGTCAAGGTACTGCAGATCCTCCTCCATCGGCATGGTAAATGGATGATGCATTGCCACATAGCGGTCCTCTTCCTCAGAATACTCAAGAAGCGGGAACTCAGTTACCCACAGGAACTTAAAGTCATCTTTTTTCAGCAGATCCAGCTGTCTTGCCAGCTCCAGACGCAGGTTGCCCAACACGTCGAATACAACCTTGTCCTTATCTGCTGCAAAGAGAAGGAGATCGCCCGCTTTTCCGTCCATGGCAGCGATCAGGGCAGCCATTTCCTCTTCCTTCATAAACTTTGCAAAGGAAGACTTAAAGGTGCCGTCCTCATTGATGGCAATGTATGCAAGACCCTTTGCCCCAAAGCCCTTTGCATACTCTACCAGAGCGTCGATTTTCTTTCTAGGCATATGGCCCTGGCCCTCAGCATTGATACCGCGGACAGAACCGCCATTTTCCAGAGCGCCCTTAAATACCACAAATTCGCAGTCCTTCACAACCTCGGAAACATTCTTTAATTCCATTCCAAAGCGCAGATCCGGCTTGTCGGAACCGAAGCGGTTCATCGCCTCTCTCCATGTCATGCGCTGGATGGGAAGCTGCAGCTCATAACCGCAGATTTCCTTAAAGAGCTTCTGTAAGAGACGCTCATTTACATCCAGAACATCATCTACATCCACAAAGGACAGCTCCATATCGATCTGTGTAAATTCCGGCTGGCGGTCTGCACGCAGATCCTCGTCGCGGTAGCAGCGGGCCAGCTGGAAATAGCGGTCATAGCCGGATACCATTAACAGCTGCTTAAACAGCTGGGGAGACTGGGGCAGAGCATAGAAAGAACCGGGATGCACACGGCTGGGAACCAGGTAATCTCTTGCGCCTTCAGGGGTGCTCTTAATCAGAGTAGGAGTCTCAATCTCAAGGAAGCCCTCTTCTGCCAGAAATGCTCTTGTGAGAGTTGCCACGCGGCTGCGGGTAATCAGATTGTGCTGGATATCAGGCCGTCTCAAATCAAGGAAACGGTACTCCAGACGCAGCTCTTCCTTTGTCTTGCTCTTCTCCTCAATAGGGAATGGCGGTGTCTCAGACTCAGCCAGGATCCGCAGGGAATTGGCACGGATCTCGATGGCTCCTGTAGCCAGATTTTCATTTACAGCGCCGGAACGGGCCTCTACGCGGCCTTCTACTGCCACTACAAACTCGCTTCTTAACTTCTCAGCCTTTGCGAAGTTCTCAGCGCCGCAGTCATTTTCCTCGAAAATCAGCTGTAAAATACCGGAACGGTCTCTTAAGTCTACGAAAATAATGCCGCCTTTATTTCTGCTCTTCTGAACCCAGCCCATAACGGTGACATTTTCACCGATCTGCGCTGCAGTTACCTCTGTACATCTGTGGGTACGCTTCAACCCAGCCATTGATTCTGCCATGATTATTCTCCTTTATCATCGTAAAGATTTATCGCATTCGCGCATTTTCGCCCTTAATGCTTCAGGCTCTCTCTGTAAAACTCCTTAAACTCACCATAGCCCTCTTTGCCAAGCTGCTCCTTCTGGAACTTCTTGTTTTTATTCATCTGGGCTACCAGCACCTGAACGCCGTTCTTTCTCTCCTCCATGGCCTCACGAATCACTGCTGCCAGAGCTGCGGAATCGATGCCCTTTTCAAAGAGATATGCCTTCTTTTCTCCGGCTCCCGGAACGGTAAAGCCGTTATCTAAGAGGATGGTGACAATGCGCTCAAAACCGATGGAAAAGCCGCAGGCCGGCGTTTCCATGCCAGTGAACTTTCCGATCATCTTATCGTAGCGTCCGCCGCCGGCAACAGAACCGCCGAAGCCCTCCATGGATACCTCGAAAATAGTGCCTGTGTAGTAGGACATACCACGAACCAGAGTGGGATCAAATACAAGTCCAAACTCAGTTTCAGCCACATCCTTAACGGTCTCCATAATGTGTACCAGTCCCTGACATACAGCCGGGTCCATCACATCCTTTAAGGTCTCACCCAGAGCCTTTACACCCTCTGCGTCTCTCGTAACGGTGCGGAGAAGTTCCAGATAACGGTCTACGCTTTCCTTTGCGTTTCCATTTTCCAGAAGCTCCTTCTCCACGCCCTCAAAACCGATCTTGTCCATCTTATCCAGGGTGATGAGCACACTGTCCATGGCCTCCTCAGAGAAACCGCAGTAGCGGGCCATGCCAAAGAGGATGCCACGGTCATTGATGCGGACGGTAAATCCATTGTCCGGGCAGATCTTTCCAAGAGCGGTTGTGGTCGCTAAGATCAGCTCGATCTCTGCCAGATTGGTAGCGTCGCCTAAAATGTCAATATCGCACTGGGTAAACTGGCGGAAGCGGCCCTTCTGGGGACGGTCTGCCCTCCACACGCTTCCCATCTGCAGCGCCTTAAAGGGGCTTGGAAGGCTGGATGCATTGTTTGCATAATAGCGGGACAGCGGCAGTGTCAGGTCGTAGCGCAGACCGCTGTCGGTTAAATCATTTTCATCCTGTGCGGTTTCCAGATTTAACTTGTCGCCTCTTTTTAATACCTTGAAAATCAGTTTTTCATTGTCTCCGCCCTGCTTGCTGGTCAGGTTCTCAATGTGCTCTACACAGGGAGTTTCGATCTGGGAAAAGCCAAAGCTCTTATAGGTTTCACGGATCTGGTTCATAACATACTCACGGATCTGCATCTCGGCAGGCGTGATATCTTTCATTCCGGTTACTGGTTTTTTCGTTAACGGCATAGTATTTTCTCCATAATTTGCGTTTTGTTTCGTGATTACTATTGTAGTGTACTTTTTCTATTTTGCAAGTGTTTTGAGGAAATTCGCGGGAAATCAGGGCTGGAATATACCGTTTACCCCAATATCCTCTCCTTCCGCCCGATCATCTCATCAATCCTGCTGATATACTGCTCTACTTCCTTCACATTCTCGCACCGTTCCCTGCGGTTTTCTGCAGGGAATACAACCTTTGTGGTGGTGCCTGCGCCGCAGGCGGCGATGGTCTGAAGCTCCTCCATGATGAGGATATTGTAAATGCAGGCTTTGCCGGGAAGGGAATAGCCTACGTTTTCAAAATTTCCGGCCATGTTTTTCTGGCGGTAAAGATAATAGGGTTCCATGCCAAGGCGACGGGCGCAGGCCTCGCTCATGGCGATCATCTCAGGTGTATTGTTTATCTTTAAGCCGCCGTACTCTTCCTTAAACATATTTAAACGGGCAGCCCGCTTGATGGCCAGGGAATGAACCGTAAGAGAATCGGGCCTGAGAGCCTCGATCTCTTCCAGTGTGTGGCGTACATCGTCTAAATCCTCCTCCGGAAGCCCCATGATCAGATCCATATTGATATTGTCAAAGCCCAGCTCTCTTGCCATGAGGAACTTTTCCTTTACCATCTCCACCGTATGGCGGCGGCCGATCAGATCCAGAGTCTTCTGGTTCATAGTCTGGGGATTTATGGAAATCCTGGTGATGCCATGGTCTCTCAGCACCCGAAGTTTTTCCTCTGTGATACTGTCAGGCCGCCCTGCCTCCACCGTAAATTCCAAAGCATTCTCCGTATCAAACAGCTGATCCAGCTTTGTCAGGATCGCGTCAATGTCCTCTGCCGGCAGAGCAGTTGGGGTTCCGCCTCCAAAGTAGATGGTATCCAGAGGGCGTCCCTTCATCTTGTCTGCCACATATTCCATTTCCTTAAATAATGCTTCCAGATAAAGGCCGGTGCGCCCCTTCCATTTGCTGATGGGATAGGAGGTAAAGGAACAATAAAGGCAGGTGGTGGGACAGAATGGGATTCCCACATACAGGCTGTATCCCCTGTCATAATCCAACGGCTCTAAAAGCATTTTCTCCCTTGCGGCAATTTCAATGCTCAAATCAATCTTTTCATCGCTCGCCAGATAGTTTTTTTTCATAAAGGAGCGGATCTCTTCCTCCTTCCAGCCCTCCTCCAGACGGCTTAAAGCAATCTTGGTGGGCCGGATTCCCGTGAGGGACCCCCAGGGCAGCTCATGGCCGGTGCGTTCTGTGAGCATACGGTAAAATAGCTGCTTTACCACATTTTTCGTCTCGCTGTGGTCGGAAAGATCCGAATATCCTCTGGAGGATGACGCAAGGTGAAAGTCCTCCAGTCCTTCCGGCACTGGAAAATAAGGACTGCAGCCTGCGGCCTCTCCCTCTTTTATCTGTTCCCAGAGGGCAATCCCTACATTCCATTCCTGTCCGGCCGCATCCTCCTCCGAGGCAGCGCAGCCGTCCTCTTCCTTCTGTATGAGACGGGTCTGCACATAAAAATCCACTCCGTCTTTTATTTCATGGGCATATGTTTCACCCGGATAAAAAGACATCAGAAGTTCTCTGATGTCCTGTTCGTATGCATTATCCTGTATCAGTAAACCGATCATTTTGTTCCTGCTTTCTATTTTCTATCTATAGCATGCAATAGGATTGTTCTGCGCCTCATAACCAATGGTAGTGGGCTCTCCATGGCCCGGATAGACCATAGTATCTCCCGGCAGTATAAACAGCTTCCTAAGTACAGAATCCACCAGCGCTCTGCTGCTTCCTGTCGGCAGATCTGTCCGTCCATAGGAATCCTGGAACAGAGTATCTCCAGACAGAAGCACCTCTTCTTCCGGCAGATAATAGCACACAGAGCCTGCGGTATGGCCGGGAGTTGCAATGACTTTCCACTTATATCCCAAAAGCTCCAGCTCATCCCCGTCATGTACCAGCCTGTCTGCATGAAAACTCAGAGAATGGCCTGTAAAATGAGCGGTCAGATTCAAAGACGTATCCGCCAGCATACCATCCTCGGTTTCCGATGCATAGATGGGAATGGTAAAGGCCCTTGCTATCTGAAGAGCCGCTCCGATATGGTCAAAATGCCCATGGGTCAGAAGCACAGTCTGAAGCTTTATCCCAAGCTCACTGCATTTATTTAAATATAATCTCCGTTGTCTCCGGGGTCTACTGCCACAGCCTCTTTGGTTGTGTCGTTGTAAACCAGGTAACAGTTCGTGCTTACCGGCCCCAATACGCAGGTTTTGATTCTGAAATCGCTCATACGCATCCTCCTTTAGCCCGTGGTTCTCTGGATATCCAGCACGCCTTCAATCTGGCGGATCTTATCTGTGATCCGGTTCAGTTCTTCCGTGCCGTGAATGTCAAAGGTCATGATAATGGTTGCCTTGCCCTGCTTGCTGGTTCTCACATTCATAGAAGTAATATCAATCTGCTTCTCTGTAAATACCTTGGAAATATCCGCAAACATGCCAATGCGGTTATTGGCGAAAATCTGAATTTCCGTAGAGTACTGCTCCGTACTTCCCGCTGTTTCCGCCACCTGCCATTCTGCATCGATCAGACGAACTCTCTCTTCCTGAGGAAGATTGATCACATTAATACAATCTGTACGGTGGATCGACACACCGCGGCCTCTGGTGACAAAGCCTACGATCTCATCGCCGGGAACTGGATTGCAGCAGCGTGAAAAACGCACTGCCAGGTCATGAAGTCCCTTCACCACAATGCCGCTCTTATTTTTGCGCACCGTCGCTTCTCCGGAGCGGCCGTCTGTATCGGCAATGCCGCCCAATACGTCTGCATCTGTGATCTCACGCTTGCGCTTCTTCTCCCGCTCCTCCATCATCTTATTGATGACCTGGCCTTCCTTCAGGCCGCCGTGGCCGATGGATGCCAGCACGGAATCCCAGTCCTTAAAGGCATACCGGTGCATAACCTTTTCCATAAACTCCGGTTTTCCAAGCTCCGCCCAGTTGATGCCCTTGGCCTTGCAGTAGCGCTCTACCGCCTCACGGCCCCGGATGATATTGTCCTCCTTCATCTGGGTCTTAAACCACTGGTTAATCTTGTTTTTGGCCTGGGTGCTCTTTACCACCTTCAGCCAGTCGCGGCTGGGACCCTTGCAGTTCTGGGAGGTGACAATCTCGATCTGGTCGCCGTTCTGGATCACATACTCAATGGGAACCAGTTTTCCGTTTACCCTTGCTCCTACCATCTTGTTGCCAACCGCACTGTGGATGCAGTAGGCAAAGTCAATAGGCGTAGAGCCGCTTGGAAGGGTCTTTACATCACCCGAGGGCGTAAAGCAGTATACACTGTCGGAAAACAGATCCAGATCGCCCTTTACCATATTTAAGAATTCTTTGGAATCATCCGTATCCTTCTGCCACTCCAGGATCTGGCGCAGCCAGCTCATCTTTTCTTCTTCCTTGCCTGCTGCTACCTGTCCGCTGCCGCTTTCCTTATATTTCCAGTGAGCCGCAATACCGTACTCCGCCGTGCGGTGCATTTCGTAGGTACGGATCTGGATCTCAAAGGGCTGTCCTGTGCTGCCAATGAGCGTAGTATGGAGAGACTGGTACATATTTGGCTTCGGCATGGCGATATAGTCTTTAAAACGACCAGGTATCGGCTTATACATCTCGTGGATGACGCCAAGAGCCGCATAGCAGTCCTTCACCGTTTCTACCATGATGCGCACGGCAAAAAGATCGTAAATCTGATCCAGGGTCTTGTTCTGCTTGACCATCTTTTTATATATGCTGAAGAAATGCTTCACCCTGCCGCCTACGGAAGCCTCGATGCCCGCCTCGTCCATATGCTCTTTTACCTCAGATACAATGGACTGGACAAAGGCCTCTCTGGCGTCCTTTCGCAGATCCACCTTTTCTACCAGATCGTAATACACATCCGGATGGAGGAATTTTAAGGACAGGTCATCCAGCTCGATCTTAATCTTGGAAATACCCAGACGGTCTGCAATGGGAGCATAGATCTCCAGTGTCTCTCTGGCCTTTTCCTTCTGCTTCTCCGGCTTCCAGTATTTTCCAGTCCGCATATTGTGGAGACGGTCTGCCAGCTTGATAATGATGACGCGGATATCCTTTGCCATGGCAAGAAACATCTTCCGCAGGTTCTCCGCCTGGATCTCCACCTTATCCTTGTCCCAGTTTAACTGGGTCAGCTTGGTAACGCCGTCTACCAGAAAGGCTACCTCAGAGCCAAACTCCTTTGTCAGCTGCTCAAGAGTCATAATGGTGTCTTCAACCACATCATGGAGAAGGCCCGCTGCAATGGTCTCCTTATCCATTTCCAGATCAGCCAGAATGATCGCCACGCAGAGCGGATGGATAATATAGGGCTCTCCTGATTTGCGCTTCTGCTCCTTGTGAGCCTCATCAGCGATTTTATATGCCTTTTCGATCATGGTAAGATCATCCGACGGATGGTACTTTCGGATGGCGCGGATCAGATCCTGATACAGTACCTCCGGACTGGTAAAATCAGCCGGCGCTTCCAGTTCAATATCCAGTTTTTCTTTTGTTCCCTCTTTTCCCATATGTGTGGTCACCTTTTTCTTAGAAATAATTAGTTATCATTATAATTTTATTTCTGTGAAAAAGCAAGGCCGTCCTTGAAAATATGGCGTCCATGACCGAAACAAATAAAAATTCAGGGATATCCATACATCCTTTTCATGTACGGTTATCCCTGAATCCATATGTTTATTTCATGCTGTCAGCGCCAAACGGGCCTTTATGACAATTCCAGCTTTCCCGTATAGAGCTGATAATACGTTCCCTTTAAGCGGATCAGATCCTCATGGTCTCCCCGCTCGATGATCCGTCCATGATCCAGCACAATGATCGCGTTGCTGTTGCGGATGGTGGACAGACGGTGGGCGATCACAAATACGGTGCGCCCCTTCATCAGATTGTCCATACCTTTCTGCACAATACTCTCGGTTCTGGTATCAATACTGGAGGTTGCCTCGTCTAAGATCAATACTGGCGGATCTGCCACCGCAGCCCTGGCGATAGATAAGAGCTGTCTCTGGCCCTGGGACAGCTCCTCGCCGTCTCCGCTTAACATGGTATCATAGCCCTGAGGCAGCATACGGATAAACTGATCCGCATGGGCCAGCTTTGCAGCCGCATATACCTCTTCATCTGTAGCGTCCAGCTTTCCGTAGCGGATATTTTCCCGGATTGTCCCTGTAAATAAATGGGTATCCTGAAGCACGATTCCCAGAGAACGCCTTAAATCGTCCTTCCTGATCTTCGTAATATTGATGCCGTCATAACGGATCTTTCCATCCTGAATATCGTAAAAACGGTTGATCAGGTTGGTAATGGTGGTCTTTCCGGCTCCTGTAGAGCCTACAAATGCCAGCTTTTGACCGGGCTTTGCAAACAGGCTGATATCATGGAGGATCACCTTTTCATCATCATAACCAAAGGTCACATTCTCAAACCGAACGTCGCCTGTAAGCTCTGTATAGGTCACACTGCCGTCGCCGTGGGGATGCTTCCAGGCCCACATGCCGGTACGCTCCTTACATTCAGAAATCACCCCGTCCGCATCCTTTCTGGCATTGACCAGAGTTACATAGCCTTCATCCTTTTCCGGCTTCTCATCAATCAGGGCAAAAATACGTTCCGCGCCTGCCAGAGCCATGATAATGGCGTTAAACTGCTGGGCCACCTGCATAAAGGGCTGGGTAAAGCTCTTTGTAAACTGCAGGTAGGAAGCCATCACACCCAGGGTAATGCCGCCGACTCCCAGCACAGACAGGAAACCTCCCAGCACTGCCGTAAGCACAAACTGCATATTTCCAATGTTTCCGATCACAGGCCCCATAATGTTGGCAAAGGTATTGGCCTGAGAAGCACATTCAAAAAGCGCTTCATTTAATTTGTCAAACTCCTCCTCGGATTTGCGCTCATGGTTAAATACCTTAACCACTCTCTGGCCGTTCATCCGCTCTTCCACAAAGCCTGTTATGTCCGCTACAGCCACCTGCTGGCGCACAAAATATTTTCCGCTGTTTCCTCCGATCTTTCTGGATACGAAAAGCATGACAACAATAACCAGTACAGCCAGCACCGTAAGAGCAGGGCTTAACACCAGCATGGAGATAAAAGTTACTACGATCGTAAAAAAGGAAGACAGCGCCTGGGGGATGGACTGGCTGATCATCTGGCGCAGCGTGTCTGTATCGTTGGTGTAAAGACTCATGATAGAGCCGGTTGTATTCTGATCAAAATACCGGATCGGAAGGGTCTGCATGTGCTCAAACATATCGTCACGGATCCGTTTTAACACACCCTGTCCGATATAGACCATCAGTCTTGTATAGGTAAAGGCGGCAAGTACGCCCGCAACGAAAATACAGGCCAGCGTTCCCAGCGCCCGGTACAGCCCGGCAAAATCCGGCGTCTGCTGTCCGATCAGCGGGATAATAAAGTCGTCCAGCAGAAATTTCAGCGACAGAGATACGGAAATGCTTGCTCCTGAACTGATAAAGATACAGATAAATACCAGAAAAAAGCGCAGCTTATACGTTTCTGTCACATATTTTAAAAGACGCTTTGCGGTCTGAGCCGTGTTTTTGGAAATCTGTAGTTTCTTACTGCTCATTCTCTTCGCCTCCCTTCATCTGAGACTCATATACTTCACGGTAGATCTCATTGGTGCGCAGAAGCTCACTGGAAGTACCCACGCCCACAATCTGTCCTTCCTCCAGAACAATGATCTGATCTGCGTCCTCAATGGAGGAAACCCGCTGGGCAATAATGATCTTTGTAGTATCGGGAATCTCCTCTCTGAAGGCCCTGCGGATGAGAGCATCCGTCTTTGTGTCTACCGCACTGGTAGAATCATCCAGGATCAGGATCTTAGGCCGCTTTAACAGCGCTCTCGCAATACACAGGCGCTGCTTCTGGCCGCCGGATACGTTGTTTCCGCCCTGAACGATCATAGTATCATAACCGTGAGGAAACTCCTTCACAAACCCGTCCGCCTGAGCCAGACGGCATACCCGCTCCACTTCCTCATTGGAGGCCCTTTCATTGCCCCAGCGGATATTCTCATAAATGCTTCCTGTGAAAAGCACATTTTTCTGGAGCACCATGGAAACCTGGTCTCTCAGAACCTCCAGGTCGTACTCTCTTACATCAATTCCGCCTACCTTTACGCTTCCCTTTGTCACATCATATAATCTGGGAATCAGCTGTACCAGCGTGGATTTGGAGCTTCCGGTCCCTCCGATAATGCCTACGGTCTGTCCCGGCTTGATGGAAAGATTTACATCCTTTAAGGAAAGAGGGCCGCCTTCACCTGCATAGCTGAAATCTACATGCTCAAAGGTGATGCTTCCGTCCGCAACCTCCTTCACCGCCTGCTCCTTTGCCTGCATTTCAGGCACTTCCGTAAGGACACTGGTAATACGGTCTGTGGATGCCTCAGCAATCATGATCATAACAAAGACGAAGGTAACCATCATCAGGGACATCATGATCTGCATAGCATAGACGATCACGCTTGTCATCTCTCCTGTCTCCATGGTTCCAAAGACAATGCTCCTGCCGCTGATTGCTACCAGAAGGATGATCACTATATAAATTACCGTCTGCATTACAGGAGAATTCCATGCCACAATCCCTTCAGCCTTTGTAAAAAGCTTGTAAACGTACTTGGATATATCATGGAACTTACCGATTTCATAATCTTCCCGTACAAAAGATTTTACCACTCTGGAAGCGTTTACATTTTCCTGTACAGAATTATTTAAAATATCGTACTCGTCAAAAACCTTTACAAAATGGGGATGGGCCTTCTTCGCAATAAAAATCAGGGCGCCGCCCAGAACGGGGATCACAACTAAAAATAAAAGCGCAATCTTTGGATTGATGGTCAGAGTCATAACCCATGATAAAGCTACCATGATGGGCGCTCTGGCTAACAGGCGCAGGCTCATCATATAAGCCATCTGAACATTGGTAATATCCGTAGTCATACGGGTTACAAGACCTGAGGTAGAGAAATGGTCGATATTCTTAAACGAAAACTCCTGAACCCTGTAAAATATATCATGGCGCAGATTTTTTGCATATCCCGCCGCCGCGATTGCCGCCGTCTTTCCGGCTGTTACGCCGAAATACAGGGCAAGCATTGCCATCACAACCAGTATGAAGCCCCTCTGGATGATGTAAGGCAGATTGCCTCCTGCGATTCCAATGTCAATGATCTTTGCCATTTCCATGGGGATCATAACTTCTAACAGCACCTCCAGCAATACAAATATGGGAGTCAGTATAGACTGCTTTTTGTATTCCCGGACCGACTTTAAAAGTAATTTATTCATCCTTTTCCTCTTCCTCCTTTATGTTTTTATTTGTTTTAGACGCTTCCTCCTCCGCTTTTACAAGATTGCCGAACATCCGGCACATCACACTGCGCCAGATATGAAGCTCTTCTTCCGGGATTCCCTCCATAAGAAGGGCTTCCGTTCTGCCCAGCTGCTCTAAAATCTGGGGACGCAGTGACTCCGCCCTGGCTGTCGGCACAATGCGCTTAAGCCTTGCATCCTGAGGAACGCTTTCTCTCCTGATGAATCCATTTTTTTCCAAAAGCTTCAGGATCCCTGTTACCGTTGATTTGCGGATACGGAACTCTTCCTCGATATCCTTCTGATACACATCCGTATGAAGGGTCCGCAGAAGGATAAACTTCATAATATGCCGCTGAGACCCGGTCAATCCCTCATCCATCAGCTCCTCCTGGATGTTCCTACGCTTTAACTGATGAGAGAGCATATGGATCATCCTTCCCATATGCATTGTTTCCATTCTGCATTCCATATCCTGCATCATTTCACCTCTTCGTATGCACTGCTTTCAGATAGTTAGCGTCCTAACTTTTGGTATTATACAGACTTAAAAATTTAATGTCAAGATAGTTTCACAGGGGAAAATGTGAAAAATATGTGTTCAAAAAAGCGTCCATCCCATTTTTCAACAGAATGAACGCTTCTGGACGGAAAATTACTTTCCCTCATAAACGATTGCAGAGTCCACTGCATAATCCTTTAACTTCTCTCTGCCCTTTAATCCGGCCAGTTCCATTACAAAACAGATTTTTACCACCTGGCCTCCCAGCTGTTCGATCAGCTTTATGATCGCCTCTGTAGTGCCTCCGGTGGCGATCAGATCGTCTACGATCACAACCTTCTGGCCCGGACGGATGGCGTCCTTATGGATCTCGATCTCTGCAGTTCCGTATTCTAGTTCATACTCTGCAGAAATGGTCTCGCAGGGAAGCTTTCCCTTTTTGCGCACAGGCACAAAGCTCTTATGCTCTGCATAGGCCACCGGTACGCCGAAAATAAAGCCTCTGGACTCCGGCCCAACGACTACGTCATAATCCAGATCCTTCACCATGGCGCGCAGGCTGTCTACTGCCAGCTGCAGTCCGTCTGCATCCTGTAAAATAGAGGTTACATCCCTGAAAATGATTCCCGGCTCCGGGAAATCGGGAATGCTTCTTACATATTCTTCCAGTTTTTTCATGTCTGCCTTCTCCTTTTGTTTGATCTGCAATCGGTTCACGGACTATTCTTCCTTCAGGTTCCGTACCGTATCCCGTATGATAAGCTTATTATCCAGATAAATTCTCCTGTTATCCACAATTCCATCGTCCAGACGGCGCAGAAGCACTCTGGCACCCTCTCTGGCGATATCGCCCATGTTTCTCTCCACCGTAGTCAGATGCATATCGGAATAACCGGACAAATCCCAGTTATCAAAGCCGATCAGAGAAACGTCTCCCGGCACGGACAGCCCCGCCTCATCGATCGCTGTCCTTGCTCCAAAGGCCATCTCATCATTAAAACAGAGAATTGCCGTAGGCTCATAGGAAAGGAGCTGTTTTGCTGCGCTGTAGCCGCTTCCGTAACGATAGTTTCCATTAATCATAGGCACCTGATCGGGATCCAGCCCGTGCTTTCGCATGGAGATCCGCCAGCCTCTGTGGCGCAGGCGGGTAGAATCCAGCTCTGGCCTTCCCTCGATGACTGCCAGCTTCCGATGGCCATTATCCAAAAGGTAATCCATGGCCCGTTCCATGGCCCTGGCCTCGTCTGTTGTCACATTGGGCGCATCGATATCCACGGAACGGCAGATAACCGTCATGGGAATCTTCTTTGACAGAACCTCATCCATAAATTCCATATCCTCATTTTTCTGAGACAGAACAATGATCCCGTCAAAATAGCTGGGATTTAAGGTACCCGGTTCATGCATATCAATACCCTTTACCACTACATTATACTTGCTTCCCGTAATACTGTAAACCCCTGTAAGTACATCGTGAAGCACATAGGGAGAAGTCATTTTGCTGATCGTGGAAAAATACAGTCCGATGACATAGGAACGTGATTTTTTCAAGTGGATCGCTGCCTGATTGGGTACATATCCCATTTCAGACGCCAGACGGCGGATCCTGTCTCTTGTCTCGGAATATCCCCCCACTCCGTTTAAGGCCCTGGAAACCGTTGAATAGGAAACACCCGCCTTTTTAGCGATATCCTTGATCGTTACTGCCACTTTATCCCCTCCGTTTTACATATTCCCGATATTTTCTGTGACAACTGCAGGCCCTTCCTGGCCGCTTATCTCCACATCCTTTAATATAAGCTCTTCGATATTATTTGCATAGATTCCCTGGCGGCAGGTGGTCTTACTGCAGCCCTCCATCATGGCCGGCTGGCCGCACATAGGTTCATCTGCATAAGTTACCCGCACATGCTCCATCTCTACCCGTCCGATCTTCTTTTCCGGCAGGCCATACATATAGGCAGCAGCCACATGGCAATTTCTGGCCTCAATATTTCTAAAGGTAAGGGTAGCGATCTCCGGCAGGCGGTCATCCACCGGTCCGGCTTCCTTGCTGCGGACATACTCAGAATGGCCATCCGGATCGCAGAAATAGAAACAATTGATCACAAAGGGAGTCATTACATGATCCATTGTGATATTTTCAAATAAAATACCCTGAACTACCGCATCCTTTCCACGTCCTCTTCTGGTCTTGATCCGCAGTCCCCGGTCCGTATGAAGGAACATACAGTCTCTTACGGTCAGATTCTTCACGCCTCCGGCCATCTCGCTTCCGATGGTAATGGAGCCGTGGCCGTCGCGCATACAGCACTGGCGGATGGTTACATTTTCACAGGGACGCTTATAGGTAGATCCCATATAGATTTTTCCTGATTTTAAAGCAATACAGTCATCGCCCAGAGAGAAATACACACCTGTAATTTCCACATTTTTACAGGACTCCGGATCCAGGCCATCAGTGTTGGGAGAATCCTTTGGATTTAATACCTTCATGTCCAGGAAACGAAGGTTGTCGGAAAAATAAGGATGGAGATTCCAGCTTGGGCTGTTCTGTACCGTGATACCCTGGAGAACTACATGTTCACACCGCTCTAAAAATACCATTCTGGGGCGGAATGCGCCGTTCATGATCTTGGGATCCTTCCACCAGTTCTCTCTGTTTGCATTTCCATCTATCGTTCCCTGTCCGTAAATCGTTACATTTTTTACGTTCACTCCTGTAATAATAGCTGTAAACATAGGAAGAGGATTTCCCTCCCAGGTACCCAGATTGTACTCATCCTTTTCATTATAACTCTGGATCATCCCTTTGAACACAGGAAAACGGCTGCGGTCTGTAAAAGCAGACAATACGGCTCCCTCATCCAGCTCAATGGAAACATCATCCTTAAGGAACAGAGAGGAGATCCGGTAGGTTCCTGCCGGGATCAGCACACGACTCTCTTTCGGGCAGGCCATGATCGCTGCCTGGATAAAAATCGTGTCATCGCTCTCCCCATCTCCCTTTGCGCCAAAGTCGCGGACATTTAAGGTAACAAACTCATAGTCTGTAGCAAAGTAGGACATAATCCTCTCTCCGGCCTCATTGACCGCCTCTACTTCGTACTGGGTATCGGGAGTCAGATGATACAGGCTGGTGACCGCCTTGTCTGTTTTTGCCGCCTCTTTGTGATTTAAGTAGATAGTCCAGGAAGAGGCTGTATGGTAGCGTCCTCCGTCTTCAATTTCAATTACCGCACATCTTGCGTTCTTGTAGATTACTTTTAATTCCATAGCTTTTGTCTCCTTTAACAAAAATAGAGGAATCCCCCGAAAGAGAATCCTCCGTTTTTTAATGTACCATGTAACATTTAACCCTTTACACCGCCGGCTGCGATACCGTCAATAAAGGAATCCTGGGCGCAGAAAAATACCACCAGGGAAGGAATAATGGAAATCAGGGACATTGCCAGAATCCGGTTCCACTGGAAGCCTACGTCGCCGTCCATAGACATACGCAGATATACGGAGTTGGTATATTTATCCATATCAGCGATATAGATCAACGGGCCCTGGAAGTCATTGTTGGTCCACATGAACTGGAACAGCGCACAGGATACCAGTGATGGCTTTAACATAGGCACGATTACATACCACAGTGTTTTTAAGGTGTTACAGCCGTCAATCTTAGCCGCCTCCTCCAGCTCTTTTGGTACGCCTCGTAAGAACTGGATCAGCATGAATACAAAGTAGGTATCAGCTGCAAATAAGGACGGGATAACCAGAGGCAGGTAGGTATTTACCCACTTCCAGTTGTTGAACATGATGTACTGAGGTGCGTTTAATACAACCTGAGGAAGGAACAGGGTAGACATCAGCAGTGCAAAAAAGATGTTCTTTCCTTTAAAGTTGAAACGTCCAAAGCCATATGCTGTGATCGTTGCGGATACAACGGTAAAGATAACCTTCGGAATAACGATCTTGTAGGTATTGATCAGAGATTTAACCAGATCGATCTTTCCTCCGTAGCTCTTAAATGCATTGTCATAGCCGTCGAATACAGGATTCTTTGGGATAAACCATGCGCTGGTGAAGATCTCGGAGTTGGTCTTAAAGGTTGCTCCCACCATCCAGATCAGAGGATACACCATGATAATCCCTACCAGGATCAGAAGGGTGTAGCGGATCACAGCACTGATTTTTCTTCTTGTCTCTCTTGTCATCTGATTCTACCTCCCATCCTCATCTGAATAGTAAACCCACTTCTTCTGGCTGACAAATGCAACAACGGTCATAGTCATAGTAATCAAGAACAGGATCCACGCCTGGGCGCTTGCCATACCCATCTTGTGGCGGAGGAATGCGTTGTTGTAGATCAGCATGGAGATCAGTGTGGTTGCTCCGTTTGGTCCGCCCTTGGTTACAAGGAACGGTCCGTTGAACTCCTGGAATGCCTGGCATAACTGGGTAACCAGGTTGTAGAAAATAACCGGTGTGATCAGGGGTACGGTAATCTTAAAGAACTGTGTCCACTTGCCGGCGCCGTCGATAGAAGCCGCCTCATAAAGATCCTCAGACACACCCTTTAAGGCTGCCAGGAAGATAACCATGGCGGAACCGAACTGCCATACACGGAGAAGTACGATCACCATCAGGGCGCTCATGTCGCCGGCCATCCAGTTGATCTCCGGGATACCGAACGCGCCTAAAACGGTGTTGATCAGACCGTCTGTGTTAAATACAGCTCTCCACAGGATAGCGATCGCGATGGAGCCGCCCAGAATGGAAGGGATGTAGTAAGCGGTTCTGAAGAAGTTTACGCCCTTTAACTTAAAGTTTAAGATGTAGGCAATAAACAGAGCGAACATCAGCTTTAAGGGCACGTCAAAAATGGCGTATTTAAACGTTACCACAAAGGCGCGGATGATATCGGGATCCGTAAAGATCTTCTCGTAATTCATCATGCCGTACTTGGTAATGCCATTGAAAAGGTCGTAGTTGGTGAAGCTGTAAAAAAGGGATGAGAGGAAGGGATATACCTTAAACAGGATAAAACCAACCAGCCAGGGCAGGATGTACAGAAGGCCGATATTCAGCGCCCAGAATCCTTTCTTGTTTTTCATACGGTTACCTCCATAATATTTCGTACTTTTATACGCGGTCCGCATACTTTTCTGCCAGGAGAGTGCCCAGGGCGCAGCCCTTTTTTATGGCGTATGCGAGCTGCTCGCCGGAAGCCTCTTTGGAAGCCTCCAGATGTTTTCTTATGCCTTCACGGAACATGTCCTGGAGCGCTCTGTAATGCTCATAGATCTCCGGAGACATCTCCTCTATCATGTCGATCAGCAAGGCCAGATCTGCCTCGCTGAGAGTTTTCTGTGTTTTAAAATAAGTAACAATACTGCTGTAATTTTCTTTGTTTTTAACTGCTTCTCTGATTTCTTTTTCTGTCATATTCACTGTTCCCTTCAAAGGGAGGCAGCGTCTGAAAGGGACGCTGCCGTTTATTTCTTGCGGATTAGTAGTTGCTGTAGCACTCATCAATGCCCTTAAGCAGTTCCTCGGCAGCCTCGGCAGATGTCGTGTTGCCTGCGGACAGCTTACCGAATACCTTGTAGTATACGCCGTCAGGGTTAGCCTTTAAGTCATTATGCTCGAAGTAGGGATCCAGAGGGAACTTGCTGTATGCAGTCACCTTGGAGTTTGCTTCCTTAACCATCTCATCGCCGATTCCCTTCTCATTGAGAATCTCAATTGCCTTCTTGGAGCAAGGGATACCTCTCTCAGTACCGGAGATTTCGATGCCTTCATCCTCATTTAACAGGAAGTTGATCAGCATGGCTGCTTCCTTCGGATGCTCAGAATTTGCTGCAACTGCAAATGCCATGGATACCTTGGTAAATCCGCCGTTGTGATCGCCGAACTTGATGAAGTCGCCGATTACCAGCTCCTGTCCAGGCTTATCTGTACTCTCTGCGATCGCCTGCTGGAACTTGCTTACAGAAGAATCCCACTCAAGGATACCTGCATACTTACCGTTGATCCACTTAGCGTTCTTGTCAAGAGAGTCTGCCATATCGCCCTGAAGTGTAGCCAGAGTAGGAATTACATGATTCTCTTCCAGCTTTGTGATGAAATCCATACCTTCCTGGATCTCTTCCTTTGTATACTGAACAGCTCCGTCCTCTACCCAGGCCTTGCCGTACTTGCTCTCTAAGTAGTATACCAGGAAGATCGCACGGTCGTACTCGCCCAGTGCCAGAGGATAATAATCGTCGCCGTATGCCTTAAATGCCTCTCCGGCTGCCAGTAAGGATGCCTCGTCTGTAGGAAGCTCGCATCCGATCTCATCAAATGTGGTCTTATTCCAGTAGAACAGACGGCCTGTCAGAGAAATCGGAACTGCCATCAGCTTTCCGTCTGCCTTACACTGATCCAGAACCTCCTGGTCAAACTGTGTCAGGTCGATCACATCGCTGTACTCGTCCAGATTTACGAAATTCTTACCGTTTCCGCTATAGGATGTGATCCAGTTCCAGTTGATCTGCATTACGTCAGCTGCATTGCCGCCCTGGATTGCCAGAGCCTGCTTCTCTTCCCAGCCGGTCCATGCGCCATACTCAGCCTCAACCTTGATGTTTGGATACTTTTCCATGAAAGCGGCGATTGCCTTTTCTGTTGCCTCATGACGGGCATCACCGCCCCACCATGAAAACTTTAAGGTAACTTCCTCATTGCTCGCTGCGCTGTCGCCGCCCTCAGCCTTACCTGCTGCAGTTGTATCTGTAGATGCGGACGTACCGCCGCAGGCTGCCAGAGATAATGCCATGGTAGATGCCAGAGCCAGAGATACTGCTTTTTTGAAATTTCTCTTCATTTTACTCTCTCCCTTTCTTTTCCCCTTCGCATACACATTTTGCAAAGGTTTGCAACATTGTTCTGAAAATTGTGCACATCCGCTAGGTAAGCGTTTACAAATTTGTATGCTTTTAAGCAAACGTGCTTATTTCTCATGGTAATTTCATAATATCATTAACCCTATCAGTTGTCAATTATGTATTGTGTATATTTTTACACTTTCTTTTTATGCAATATGTCTAGTTTTCTTCTCTGTTTTTTTGTGATAAGATGGTTTCAAGACAGAAAATGATATTTTTGGTGGTAATGCAAGTATTTTTTACCAAATTAAGGGAAATTAGATCCAGACAGTCATGACATTTATTACCCGTTTTTGGTCTGCAAACGTTTACATATCATTTTCTTTCATACTGTCTTTAAAAACCCTTATATATGTGTTACTATTTTTAAAGGATAAAGGAGAATTATATCATGATGAAGATTTTGGACCATTACATTGACCAGCTGTTAGACAAGAGTACGCCTCAGGCTCCGGTCTGGAACATCGAAAAGATCAAAAACGGCGGAGCTTCTACCTGGAACTACATTGACGGCTGTATGATCAAGGCCATTCTTGAATTGTACCATATTACCCGAAATGGAAAATACCTGGAATTTGCCGATGCCTTTATCGACTACTTTGTGCAGGAGGACGGCTCCATCACTTCCTATGATCCAAAGGAATATAATCTGGACAATGTAAATGCCGGCAAAACCCTTTTCGATCTCTATGAGCTTACCGGACGGGAGAAGTACCGCAAAGCCATCGACACAGTATACAGCCAGCTGAAAGGGCAGCCAAGAACCACAACAGGCAACTTCTGGCACAAGATGATCTATCCAAACCAGATCTGGCTGGATGGCCTGTATATGGCCCAGCCCTTCTATATGCAGTACGAAGTAACCTATAATAATGGTGCCAACTGCCGGGACTCCTTTGAGCAGTTCCTTCATGTATATGACCTCATGAAAGACACACGCAACGGCCTGTACTACCACGCATATGATGATTCCAGAGAATCCTTCTGGTGCGACCCCGTCACAGGCCTGTCAGACAATTTCTGGCTGCGCGCACTGGGCTGGTATGCCATGGCCCTGATCGATACCATGGAGGTAATGCCGGGATCCATGGCCCAGGAGAAGGAAAAGCTGGGCGCTATTTATAAGGAACTGATTGACGCCATGCTGCCCTATCAGGACAAGGAAACCGGTATGTGGTATCAGGTTGTAAACAGAGGCCGCATTAAGCCAAACTATCTGGAAACCTCCGGCTCCGCCATCTTCGCCTATGCAATCATGAAGAGCGTGCGTCTGGGCTATCTGGATGAAAGCTATTTTACCTTTGGAGAAAGGGCATTTACCGGCATCTGTGAAACATATCTCTCTGAAGAAAACGGAGAACTTCAGTTAGGCGGCATCTGCCTGGTTGCAGGACTTGGAAATAAAGAAATGCGGGAAGGCACCTTTGACTACTATATGAGAGAACCCATTGTAAAAAATGAGGCAAAAGGCGTAGCCCCTCTGATCCTTGCTTACATTGAAATCCTGCTCCGCGAAAAGGCAGGCACACAGGAGTAGATTTTATGCTGAAAGAAGAACGACAGGCACTGATCTTAAACAAGCTTCATACATCAGGAAAGGTTGTGGTAAGCCAGCTGGCAGCCGACCTTAAGGTTTCCGAGGATACAGTCCGCAGAGATCTGCTGGATCTAGATCAAAAAGGACTGCTAAAACGGGTGTTTGGAGGGGCAATCCCTCTGGAACGTCCGGTCATCGGTTTTTTCGACCGGGAAGAGGCAGACGTAGAGCTGAAGCAGAAGCTCGCCGAAAGAGCCCTGGGCTTTCTGGAGCCCGACCAGCTGGTAGCCATTGACGGCAGCAGCACCAATCTGCAGTTTGCTAAGAATATCCCTTCCGATATGAAACTTACGATTTTAACAAACAGCTACAGCATCGCCCATGTGTGTTCCATGAAGGAGCAGGTAAAGGTGATCGTTCTGGGCGGGGATCTGTTAAAGGATTCCATGACAACCGTAGGTGAAACGGCAGCTGCTCAAGCAGCCGCCTACCATCCGGATCTGTGTTTTATGGGCGTTTATGCCGTACACCCCGAATACGGCATGACGATTCCCTATCCTGAAGAGGTAAGTATCAAGAGCCAGCTGATCCGATCCTCCAGACGGGTCATCGCTCTGGTGGATCCCGTGAAGCTGAATACCGTATCACGATATCATGTGTGCGGGATTGAAGCCTTTACAGCCCTTATTACAGACGGATCTGTGGAAGGCGAGATGGCTTTGGGATACCGGAACCGGGGACTGGATTTTATATAAAAACGGCCTGCAAAGCCTCTCTTTGCTCTTTTTGCGTTTGTTTGCGTTAGTTTTTCTTTAATTCATGCGTTAGTTTGCGTTTTTAATAATTTATGTATTCACATGATTTTATTTTGCGCAAATTAACGCATTTTTTTGCGATATTATGCTTGACATTGTGCTGTATGGCGCTATAATAAATGTATAAACCAGTATGAAATACAGCAATTTGAGGAGGATTTTGTTTATGAGATTTTTCGTTGATACTGCTAATGTAGAAGACATCCGCAAGGCAAACGATATGGGGATCATCTGCGGAGTTACAACCAATCCGTCTCTGATCGCCAAAGAAGGCCGCGACTTTAAGGAAGTAATCTCTGAGATCACATCCATCGTAGACGGCCCTATCAGCGGCGAGGTAAAAGCTACAACCACAGACGCAGAAGGCATGATCGCAGAAGGCCGCGAGATCGCTGCCATCCATCCAAACATGGTTGTAAAAATCCCCATGACCGTAGAAGGCTTAAAGGCTGTAAAGGTGCTTTCCGCAGAAGGCGTTAAAACAAATGTTACTCTGGTATTTTCTGCTGCACAGGCACTGCTGGCCGCCAGAGCAGGAGCGACTTATGTATCTCCTTTCTTAGGCCGTCTGGATGATATCTCCATGCCGGGCATTGACCTGATCTACGATATCACGGAGATTTTCCAGATGCACAATATCGAAACAGAGATCATTGCAGCCAGCGTGCGCAATCCAATCCATGTGATCGACTGCGCCAAAGCCGGAGCAGATATCGCTACCGTTCCCTACAAGGTGCTGGAGCAGATGACAAAGCATCCCCTTACCGATCAGGGAATTGCAAAATTCCAGGCAGATTATAAGGCTGTGTTTGGCGAATAATGATATGAAAATGCAGCTCCGTTTTCGCTTGCGGGGCTGGCATTTTTCATATTAAAACAGTTTCTGTTACATGATCCGCACATGCTTCAAAGCGCCTGTCTTTGAAAACTCGGTCCATTCGCACACATTTACGGCATGGTCTCCGATGCGCTCCAGATATTTGGCGACCATCAATAGATCGATTCCCTGATCTGCCTGATCCGGCGATGTTTTCAGCAGGCTGATCACATCTGTCTTTACCTGATTAAACAGGCTGTCTACTCGATCATCCATACGGATGATTTTTTCAGTTTCTTCCAGATCCTGGGAAATAAAGGCCTCTACCGCATCGTGAACCATTTTCCTGGCTTCTTCCGCCATAAGAGGAAGATGCTTTACAATGTGATAAGCGTGTTCGCTTTTAATCCTCAAGATCAGCTCTGCTATATCGGAAGCATGATCTCCGATACGCTCCAGATCCGTAACCACCTTTAAAGCGGTGGAAATCTGGCGCAGGTCGCAGGCTACGGGCTGTTGGCGCAGGATCAGAGACAGGCAGCGGGATTCTATAGCCCGCTCCATATCATTAACCGTCCGGTCCCCCTTGATGACATCTTCTGCAAGTGTATAATTCTGATCCTCAAAAGCCACAAAGGTCTGCTCAATGGCCTTTTCCACCATGAACGCCATTTCTCTTAAATCCTTATTCAACTCTTCCAACTCATGTTCATAAGTTATGCGAACTGTCATATCTTTTCCTTTCCGCCGCGGTTTTACTGTCTATCAGCCGAAACGTCCTGTAATATAGTCCTCTGTACGCTTATCCTTTGGCATGGTAAACAATTCGTTTGTAGAAGCATATTCTACCACCTCTCCTACAAGGAAAAAGGCTGTATAATCTGCAATACGGGCCGCCTGCTGCATATTATGAGTTACAATAGCCACTGTATATCTGCTCTTTAAATCATCCATCAGATCCTCGATCTTCAACGTGGAAATGGGATCCAGGGCAGATGTAGGCTCATCCATAAGAAGAACCTCCGGCTCTACCGCCAATGCCCTTGCAATGCACAGACGCTGCTGCTGGCCGCCGGACAGTCCCAGAGCAGATTTCTTTAAACGGTCTGAAACCTCATCCCAGAGAGCCGCCCCTCGCAGGCTTCTCTCCACTATCTCGTCCAGTTGGGCCTTATTTTTAATCCCGTGGATCCTGGGGCCATAAGCAATATTGTCATAGATACTCATCGGAAATGGATTGGGCTGCTGAAAAACCATTCCCACCTTTTTGCGCAAAAGAGTCGTATCTACCTGGGGATCATAAATATTTTCATCATCCAGAAGAACCGTTCCCTCGATTTTTACATTGGGAACCAGATCGTTCATTCTGTTTAATGTTTTTAAAAAGGTCGATTTTCCGCAGCCGGAAGGCCCGATAAAGGCTGTAATCTTATTTTCATATAAATCCAGATTAATATTTTTTAAAGCATGATTTTCTCCATAGTACAGATTTAGATTCTGTGCGGAGATTTTTACTTTGTTTTCCACAGTTTTTCTCCTTTTGACTGCCTCCGGCGCTTATCGGGTTTCCACATTAAAGCGATGGGACAAATATTTTGCAAGACCGTTAATACCCAGAACGATTACCAGAAGTACCACAGCTACTCCAAATGCCTCATTATATTTTGCCTTCTGCATAAACAGATACAGCTGAATCGTCAGCGTTCCTCCGGACTCAAAAATCTTGCCAAGAATATTTTTGGGCAGATAGTAACCGCTTCCTGCAGTGAATAAAAGAGCCGCAGATTCTCCTACAATACGTCCGATAGCCAGGATCACGCCCGTAACAATACCCGGCATAGCACTGGGAAGAAGAATCGTACGGATCATGTACCATTTGGTAGCTCCGATCCCAAGAGCGCCATGACGGTAACTGTCCGGCACCGTCTTTAAAGCCTCCTGTGTCGTTCTCGTGATCAGGGGAAGGATCATCAATGTCAGCGTCAGGGAACCGGTAAGAATGGAATAACCCAGACCAATGGTATTTCCAAAAAATACCATTCCAAAAAGTCCAAAGATAATGGAGGGAATACCCGAAAGGGTTTCTGTCGTAAATTCGATCATCCGGACAATCTTCCCCGGCTTTGCATATTCATTCAAATAAACGGCAGAACCTACGCCAATGGGAGTAGCGATCAACAGTGTAATTACCACTATGTAGATCGTATTAATAATATTTCCCAGAATACCAAAGGTTCCCTTGACCGCACTGGAAGCAGTGCTTAAGAAAGACCAGGTCACATGAGGAATCCCTCTTACAAATGTATATCCCAGAATGCCCACAAGAATAAGCAGAGAAACAGCGGTACAGCCATAAATAAGACCTGTGAGCAGCATATCTGACGAACGGACATGCTTTCCGTAAATGCTTTCTCTAACTTCAGAATATTTATTAAGCCTGACGGCTGCTTCACCTGTCATTCTTCTTATCTCCCTTCTTAAGAATTCCTGTAAGACTGATATTGATCAGCATAATAAATACAAAAAGTACAAGTCCAATAGTAAAAAGCACCTGCCTGTGGAGACCGGAAGCGTATCCCATTTCAGCCACAATAGCGGTTGTCAGGAAACGGACAGAATTAAAGGGCAGCGGAAGGTTCACCGAGCTTCCGGATACCAGACTGATGGCCATAGCTTCTCCAATGGCGCGGCCCGTTCCCAGTACAATAGCTGTGATAATACCTGACTTGGCCGCCGGAAGCACCACATGGAAAATTGTCTGGATCCTGGTAGCGCCCATTGCCAGAGAAGCGCTTCTGAAGTGCAGAGGCACAGCTCTCAGAGCAGACTCGCTGATGTTGATCACTGTAGGAAGAATCATCAGAGCCAGCACCAGCACTGCTGAAATCAGGTTTGCTCCTCCGGTAAACTGGTGATCTGTTCCCTTAAAAATGATCAGCTCCAGCTTATACATCAGCGGATTTAAAATCAGAATACCAAGAAGTCCATAAATAACAGACGGAATTCCAGCCAGAAGTTCTACTGCCGGGCGCACTACGGATGCAATCTTTTTCGGTGCGATTTCCGCCAGAAACACAGCGGTCATCACTCCAATAGGAACTCCGATCAGGATCGCAAGGAAGGTTCCCACAACAGAAGTCAGGATAACATATAAGATACCAAAGCTGGGATCTGCGGCATCCGGCTTCCACACAGAACCGAACAGGATATCTGTAAGACCCACCTGAAACAGGGCGGGAGTGCCGCTGATAATCATATACAGTGTAATGGATGCAACAGCCAGAACAGCGAAAAAGCCGCAGGCGGTGAAAATCACCTGTGCAGCTTTTTCTACGCCGGACTTGCTGCCATGATGGGAACGTATGGAACAGGTTTCCGTTGTCATTGCAGATCGTCTCCTTTCCAGCCCGGATTATTTCTCTACAGAAATCAGTCCTACAGACTTTACAAGTTCAGCGCCTTCCTCAGAATAAATGAAGTCAAACAGAGCCTTTACCAGATCATTCTGCTCAGAAATCTCACCCTTGGTAGCCATTACGAAGGGACGGCTTAAGAAGTAGGTTCCAGCCTTGATGTTTTCTTCTGTAGGCTCTGCGCCCTCCAGCTTTACTGCTTTTACCGTATCATCCAGTACGTCTAAGGACACATAGCCTACGGCTCCGGGAGTAGAAGCAACCTTTGCCATGACAGCTCCTGTGCTGTCCAGCTCATTTGCATATTTGCACTTATCTTCCAGCTCTAACAGTTCTTCAAAAGCGGTTCTGGTACCGGAACCGGACTCACGGCCTACGACTACGATCGGAGCGTCATTTCCGCCTACATCCTTCCAGTTGGTTACTGTTCCGTCATAAATGCCGGCCAGCTGATCCTTTGTCAGATCTTCTACCGTATTAGAAGGATCAACAACCACTGCAATACCGTCGATTGCTACTATATTCTCAGCGATTCCCTTTGCTTTTTCCTCGTCTTTTAAGTTCCTGGAAGCGTTTCCGATATCTGCTGTTCCATTTGCAGCTGCCTCAACGCCTGCACCGGATCCTACAAACTCTGCCGTCACAGTGACCTTAGGATATTTTTCCATGAATGTTTCACTGAGTGCATTTGCGAACTTCTCCATAGAAGTAGAACCTACCATGCTGATGGTTCCGCTTAAATCAGCAGCAGCCTCTGTTTTCTCCTCTTTCTTTGCTTCCGTGGTATCAGCAGCCTTGCTGTCTGCCACTGTTGTTGTCTGTGCCGCTGTTGTTGTCTGTGCCGCTGTTGTCTCTTTAGAAGAACTTCCGCAGCCTGCCAGCATACCTGCTGCCATCACTGCTGTACCAACTGCTGCCAGAATCATTTTGCTGTTCTTTTTCATAATATTCTTTCCTCCACGTTACGCTCTGCGCTTTATTTTCATTGTGTTGTGTTCTTCGCTACATGGAGGAGTATACAAAAGTTTTACATTGAGAGAAAGCAAGGAAAGGTATAAGTTTTGTAAATTCTATGTAAACTAACGCGTTTTATGGAAAAATAACAAAAAAATACCGGCAAAAGCAGTCTTTGCTTTTCCGGTACTACAGTCTATTTTTTCGCGCCTGTGTTTTTTATAAAATCATGGCCGCATTTGGGACAGCGGATGCTGACCTTCCCATGATTTCTGGGAATACGTATCTTCTGTTTACAGCCTGGACAGCTGAAAATCTTATATCTGCGTCTCTCCTCCAGATGGAAGCGCCAGCCTTTTAAGCGCTCTGAAACCTGAAAATGCAGGCGGATATACGCATTATTTTCCTGACTGCGCCTGGTAATGTTCCGGGAAAAAATCCGAAAATAAAGAATTGCCAAAAGGATGATCAGCACACTGCGGATCAATGAGCCAAACCAGTAGGAACGTATAAAGAAGCTTACTGCTGCCAATATGACAATTACAATCGACAGAAATCTTCCCAGCTGGTCTGCGCCGTATCGGCCAATCATAAAACGCTGAAATTTTTCTTTTAGGTTTTGCATGGGGTGTGTCCTTTCTTGCACTGAAAATGATATTTCACAAAAATCCGTCAATCTGTTCCATTCTATTTTCCTTTTCTATCCGCTGGCAGATCTGTTCAAATTCATTTTCCGGTGGGGGAGGCAGGGGGATCGTACTTTTCATAGCCTCCTCAAACTCCCTTAAAACCTGTTCATCTGAAAAACCGCTTATTTCTCCCGGCTCTCTCTGCATATTATCATTCTGATCTGGTTTTTTGCTGTTAAATTTTTTCCACGGGTCACCTCTGTTTGCCAAATCTCCTTAAGTTCCCTGATGCTTTAGGGTTGACTTTTTGCAGTTAACGCTTACTATAATACTATAGCACCTCTGTTTTCCGTGCTGTTACAGATACTCATTCAGGAGGTCAATTATGAAAAAAATCATTCTGACCGGCGGTGGCACTGCCGGCCATGTCACTCCAAACCTGGCCCTGCTCCCATCTCTTAAGGAAGCCGGGTATGAGATCCGTTATATCGGTTCTTATCAGGGAATAGAGCGAAAACTTATTGAAAATGCAGGCATTCCTTATGACGGAATCTCCTCCGGTAAGCTGCGCCGGTATTTTGACCTGAAAAATTTTTCAGATCCCTTCCGTGTGATCAAGGGCTATGCCGAGGCAAAACGCCTCTTAAAACGCTATAAGCCGGATGTTGTATTTTCAAAAGGCGGATTTGTAGCCGTTCCGGTTGTACTGGCCGCGAAACACTATAAAATCCCCACCATTATCCATGAATCTGATATGACGCCGGGACTGGCAAATAAAATCTGCATCCCCTCTGCCGCAAGGGTTTGCTGCAATTTTCCCGAAACCATGAAATATCTTCCCGCCGACAAGGCAGTTCTCACCGGCTCTCCCATCCGCGCAGAGCTTTTAAAGGGAGAACGGACTTCCGGACTGGCTTATGCGCACTTAAAAGAAGAGAAACCTGTCCTGCTGATCATAGGAGGCAGTCTTGGGTCTGTGGCTGTCAACACCGCTGTGCGCCGTATACTGCCCCGTCTTCTGCCCTCTTTCCAGATCATACATATCTGCGGTAAGGGCAATCTAGATGAATCTCTCATCGGCACCGAGGGATATGTGCAGTATGAGTATGTAGACGCTCCGTTAAAACACCTCTTTGCAGCGGCAGATATCGTTATTTCCAGAGCCGGAGCCAACTCCATCTGCGAGCTTTTAGCCCTCCGCAAGCCCAATCTGCTGATCCCGCTGTCCGCAGCTGCCAGCCGGGGCGATCAGATCTTAAATGCAAATTCCTTTGCAAAGCAGGGCTTCAGCAAGGTTTTAGAGGAGGAAGCCATCACAGATGATAGTCTCTGTGAAGCAGTAACTGAACTTTATGCCAATCGTTCCTCCTATATCAGCGCCATGGAAACAAGTAAATTAAACCATGCAGTGGAAACTATCATGACGCTGATCAATGAATGTTCCGAAGGAAAATAATCGCTTCTACGGCCACATTTCATTTCCGAGAAGGGTTTCCATATACTTTCTGATACGGCTCACTCTGGAGTAGCAGGCCTTTTCTGAAATATTCAGGATCTGGCATACCTCCTCTGTGGGCCTTCCCTGTATCAGTTTTAAATTTGCCACCTTCTGCCAGTTATCAGGCATATTCTCAATTGCATCCAGTATGGCGATACATCGCTCTTTACTGGCTACATACTCCGGAATACTCTGCTTTCTATTCTGTATCCTGAAGTCTTCCATTATAAAATCATCATTATCTACATCCTCACAGGTTCTGTTTTCAAGCCTTCTGCGGTAATCTACACAACGGCTTTTCACAATCCGGCCAAGAAGTATCCTCTTGCCCGTTTCTGTCTGCTCCAGAGAATAATCATACTGGGCATAGGAAACAAATGTATCCTGAACGATGTCGTCTATATAATCTACAGGAATATTATATCCATAGGCAAGTCTGCGGACGGTACCTTCATACTCCTGGTACATCTGCTCAAACCGCCTTCTGGCTTTTTCATCCATCTTCTTAATCATTCCTGCTTTCGAAAACTGCCTTTTATTTTTTCTGCCAGCTCTGTAAGATCATCTCCGGAAACAGCTCCGGGTGTCCAGCTGACTATATTGGGTCCCCCCTCATAGCGGGGGATCACATGCATATGAAAATGCATCACGGTCTGTCCGGCTGCCTCTCCATTATTCTGAACCAGGTTAAAACCTGCACAGCCTAATCCTTCTTTCATCGCTGCGCCGACCTTTGCTCCTATAGCAAGCACTTTCGCAGCTGTTTTCTCATCCAGTGCGCATACATCCGCAAAATGATTCTTGGGCAGAATCAGGGCATGGCCTCTGGTCGCCGGTCCCAGATCCAGAATAACCCGAAACATATCATCTTCATATACTGTTGCGGACGGTATCTCTCCGTTTGCAATTTTGCAGAAAATACACTTATCGTCTGTCATTTTGACATTCCTCCCTCCTGCGGCCCGAACCGCTTTTCATACCATACGATAAAAGCATATCCGGAATGATTATCCATTTTCAATGTCGTTTACAATCATTTCCAGATATGCTTAATATTAACATAACTTTAATCTCTTGTTAAGTGGGTTGCATTCCCAATATGGAAAATTCTCCCCATCCCCTGTAAAAATCGCCCAATTAAGGAAGAATTATGTAAATTTTTCACAGTACAAATTTACCGTCATTTGGATTGCCTCTGCTCTGGTTACAACTCGGTTCATATCCTGGCAGGTATCTTTGATCCATCCCAGTTTTTCTGCCTCCCGGATGCATTCCAGACTTCCAATCCTTCTCTGCTGTTTGGGGCGGAATGCCCTGACAGTAAAGCTTATGAGTTCTCCCAGTGTCAGCGGATCATCCGGACGGAAGCGATCATCCGGTGTAGTCTCTGGATCAATAAGGTTTTCATCCCAGGCCGCCTGAATCTGCTCCGCATCATACTCATAACGGCTTAAGTCACAATACTCACCCTGCCAGGGGCGTCTGAGCGTTGGTTTCACTGCTTTCAGGAACAGAAACACAAACTGCGCCCGTGGCATTTCCTCCAAGGGATGGAGATATCGCACGCAGGGGTCTAAAAGACCGCATTTCATCGCCTGCTTGAGCATTTCCACATCCTTTTTGGTCAGGCTGCGGCAGTCCTCATAGGGAAGCTCCGGCAGATCCATGCTCAGATTAGGCCGCTCCTCGATCTTGCTGCTTTCTGCCTGTCCCTGAGGACGAAGGGACAGATCCGGTTCCCAGCCACCAGAAACGGTATGGTTCATATGACTGCACAGCGGCTCAATTCTCAGCCTCCGTATTTCTTTTACTATCATATCGGCCAGAAGAGCTCCGCCGTAATCATTTACATGGGTGGTATCATTAAAATAATTCTGGCAGGTCTCCGGCCCCATGGAACAGAATGCTTCAAAAGTCAGGCTGTGAAGGTCAATCACAGGAACGTTCATCTCCTGCCCCACACGTCGGATACTGTCTGCATGAGCCTCCAGCAGATCATACCAGCCCTTTTCGTCCCGAACCGGAATCCGGCTCATAGGGGTAACAAGCACCGGTACAGCGCCCAGCCTCCTGGTTTCCATTACATAGCGGCGAACATTGGACGCAAACTGATCATAGGCCTTTAAATTCCTGCGCTTCTGGTCATTTTTCCGTAGCATTTTCAAAGCATTGATCTGTAAATCTGTACTCTGCCATCTCTTTTACCTGCGCTTTTTTATGATTATATTTCTATCATGCAGCTGCCGCAGGGCTCCAGATCCACTTCCTTTACGGCACCGCCCAGGGTGATCTTCAAGTGCTGAGGCCGATCAGAATTATTGACTGCCACTGCCTTTCCTGAACAGGGGAAATAAGCTGCTTCACAATATATGTTATCTCCCAGCTGCGCTTTTGCCTCTTCCTTTCCCGCTGCCTTTAAGAGCAGTTCCAGAAGAAAACGGCTGTTTTCAACGCTGTATGTAAAATGTGACAGGTAAATGCCGCAGCCCTTTCCATAAGGGTGATAGGTCAGCTTAGGGCTATGTACCTCTTCTCCAATCGGGCTGTAGGCCACATCCTCCGCCAACACCTGTACATTAAAATCTGTAAGATAAATACCTTCCGTTCCTTTCAGGCTTCCTGCAATCGAATCAAGCTCTTTTTTGCTGAATACACTGTCATCTCCAAAGAATTTCTCTGCCTTTTTATAAGAAATCCGCCCATGACAGCACCGTTCGCCCGTATCCTGATCTACGCCCAGCACATCTGCAAGACGGAAATTCGTCATATATCCTTTTATCATAGAAGGCTGGCATACTCCCAGGATACATCCGCCCTCCTCTGCATAGCTTCTGAGTTTTTCCAGTACCCGGCTGTCGTTCCACTGCTCTCCGCCGCTCCATGCGCTTCCTGCAAAGCCTGCATTGATAATTACATCATAGTCAGAAAGCTCCTGCTCCCTTATATCCTCAAAATCAATGTAATCCACCTTTACCGGCCAGCCGGACAATGCCTCATTGATATGTATCAGATCATTCTGCCAGGTCTCATGGAAATGGCCGGAAAGTGTCCAGGAGCGTGTTTTTCCCCAGGCAGTCAGCACTCCCACATGAAGGCGCAGAAGCTGGGGCTCTCCCTCCTCATGAAGAGCCTTTATGGCTCTGAATTCATCTGCAGTCCGGCTGATATATTCCACAAAATCAGGATAATCCTCTAACAGATGCAGGTACCCTCCCAAACCGATCCGGTCAATTTTTGCCCGGAGCATGGCTCTTCTTGCCGCAATCCAGTATTTTTCAGCATCTCTTTTGGGATCTCCATTTCCGGAAAAGGTAGGCGCCCCTCCAAGTCCCACAGGGAACAGATAGGGATGAAGGCGAACCTCATGAACCGGAGCGTCCACACCTGCACACAGGCGGATCTCATAGCCTGAAAAGATACATTTGATGATACCGTCAAATCCAAATTCTGTAAATGTTGGGAAATAAGGCTCCAGTCCTACCCAGCTGTCATCATAAAACACATAGGCCTTTTTTCCATAGGAATGAACCAGATCTACCAGCTGCTTTCCAAAAGAAATCACAAAACGGTTGGTGAATTTCATATAATCCAGCTGCTTTTTGCCGGGAGCCATATGAGTCGCGTGAAGGCGTCCCTGATTGATAAAATCCTCAGAGGTCAGGCCATAGCCGTATTCCTTCTCAAACTCCTTCAAAGCCCTGGGGCTTACGGTGAAGTCATAGGAGCCCCAGTCTGTGAAATGGTTTCTATGGCGTTCATCCCCTCCCCAGATCCAAACGAAGTTGTAGAAAAGAGAGGTAAAACGTACCACCGTGGTATCCGGATTTTCCCCGCACCAGTTTTTCAGCCAGGAAAGCAGATATTCCTGCGTATCCGGGTAACGGGGATCAACGGGCATCAGATGCTCTTTATCCCAGTGATTTGTAACATGATTATACATATTGATCTCTTCCCAGATCCGATATGCCAGGAAATTCACCGTATAATCGTGATATGCCCTGATTCCTGCAACCGTCACAGTGCCCTGCGCCTCATCAAAGGTCCACTGCTCTCTGGGAACCTCTGCATTGTCCGTGCGGTCAAACACCTGCCAGAATTCCAGAGAATCCTCTGAACCATTTACAAGAAACTGCTCCTTAAAATAGCCGTCCAGAAGGCCGATTATTACTGTATCTGCTTTTGCAGTTTTGGGAGCAGACATGAGAAATGTCTGCTGCAGACGATCCATATGGGCTCTGGCCCATTCATTGTGATCCCGGATGATGCAGATTGTGGAATAGATCCCATAGCCTGCATTTACGATTTCATCTGAAAGCCTGGTTCCGTCTGAATCACGGATCACATCTGCCCCCCATTGATCTGCCAGCTCCAGTGTCAAAGCCTCGCAGCCTGCCTCTCCCGGAAGTGTAAAGCTGCCCTTTGTATGCGGATATTTTGTATGTTCCATTTTCTCTGCCTGCCCTTTGGCACTCTCCCTCCTACAGCGCTCCGTCGCCTGTAAATTTTTCATAATTAAGGACCGTACCGAAGAATGCCAGCGCCATTCCCTGGCCCCATCCCTGGATCCAGCGTTTGGAAATGCTCCGGTATCCCTCTCTGTCCTTCATCACTGCTGTTCCGCCGGATACATTCATTACCTTTCCATCCTCAGAAATATTTTCCAAAATTCCTGTGATGGCTTTGTTAATATATTTAATATGAAGAGGATTTCCCTTTAACACCATAGCTGCTGCGATTCCGGCAGAGGCAGAAACCTCCTCATAGGACTCCGGATCATCCAGAATGGTTCTCCAGAGGCCATTTTCCGTCTGCAGCGTCTTTAAAACAGCCAGCTGTTCATTTAAACTTCCTACTATTTCCAGATACTTTGGATAGAGATAGCACTGAGGAAGGATATGAGCCACCTGAGACATGGTAAAAGCAGCCCAGCAGTTGGCTCTTCCCCAGTAAAATCCGCTCATGTGATCCTTTGCAATATTGTCATATCCATGATACCAGAGGCCGGTGCGCTCATTCTGCAGATACTGGATATGCCAGTACCACTGGTTTAAAGCATCCTCCACCAGTTCTGGACGTTCAAACATAACGCCTGCCCGCAGCATGAAAAATGCAGCCATAAACAGGGTATCTGCCCAGCACTGCTCCGGAAAATCATTATTTGCCGATACGGTGTGCTGAAGGACATGATCCCCAAAGCGCAGAGCATGGTTTGTGAGGTAATCCAGCTTATCGTCTATGATCTTTTTATAAATCTCATCACCCGTTTCCTTATAGAGCGTCAGAAGCACATGGCCCATGGCGCAGGTATTTACCGTAAAGTCCGGAAGCCCCAGGCTGATCAGCTCATCTACCCTCTCTTTTACCATATCAAGGTACTTCTTATTTCCTGTCGCTTCATAAGCCTCCGTTATGCCGTAATAAGCTACACCGCAGGGCCAGTCCCAGGTCATATCCATGTTCATGGTGCGCTCTGCCACTTTGTCTACAACCGCCTCAAGCTGAGCTTTATCATAGTTCAGTTTCATTTTCCTTTCCTTTCTGTACCGGGCAATTTTGTGTCTATACCTCGGTTTTTGTCCATTTTAATACGGTATTTTCTCTTTTTCTATCACTATATTGCTCTTTTATCATCCCTTTAGTCCAGATGTGCTGATTCCCTCTACCAGATATCTCTGGAAGAAAATAAAAATCAGAACGGAAGGAAGAATAGAAAGAGAGGCCATGGCAAACATGGCACCATAGTCGGAGGATGAGCCGGGATCGCAGAACAGTTTTAATGCCAAACTCACCGGATACTTGGCTGACTTATTTACATAAAGCAGTGCGGAAAGGAAATCATCCCATCTCCACATAAAGGAGAAAATCCCAGCTGTAACAAGAGCCGGTTTAATCAGAGGCAGGATGATCTTTGTAAAAATAGATACATAAGAACAGCCGTCAATCTTTGCGGCCTCATCCAGATCTCTTGGGATTCCTGAAATAAAGTTAGAAATCAGGTATACGAAAAAGCCCTGGATAGCAAAGAAATAAGGAACGATCAGCGGCATATAGCTGCCCACCCAGTTAAGTTTCTGATACCACAGATACTGAGGGATCATAAGAACCTGGGCCGGAAGCATCATGGATAAAAGCATGGCGGAAAACAGAAGCTTTTTCCCCTTAAACTTAAATCTGGCAAATCCGTAAGCAACGATGGCAGAAGAGATCACTGTTCCAATGGTAGCCACTACTGAAATAAACAGGGAATTTTTAAAAAATGTGGCGAATGTTACCTTCGCAAAGCCTTTCCAGCCATTTATATAATTTTCAAAGGTAAATGTTTCTGGAATCAGGCTTCCTGCTGTCTGAAAAATGGTATTGGTTGGTTTAAAGGAGCTCATTACCATCCAGATCAGAGGATAAATCATAACCAGGCCAACAGCAAATACCAGTATATGATAGATAACCGCTTTGACTGCTCTTTTCTCTTTCATTGCTTAACCCTCCTCATATACCCAGAATTTTTTGGTTGCAAACAGCAGCAGCGTAATAGCTCCGATAATAGCAAGCATTACCCAGGCTAAAGCAGCACCGTAGCCGGTATTGTAAAACTCAAAGGATTGCTGATACATATAAACGGTGTAAAACAGCGTGGAATTCATGGGCTTTCCCTGGGTGATAATGTAGCTCTGAGTAAATGCCAGAAATCCATTGATCATCTGCATCACCAGATTAAAGAAAATGGTAGGAGTAAGAAGAGGAAGGGTAATCCTGAAAAACTTCTGAATTCCATTGGCTCCATCTACCTCTGCCGCCTCATAAAGCTCCTTTGAAATCTGCTTTAACGCAGATAAAAAAATCAGCATGGAGGATCCAAACTGCCATACAGCCAAAAGAATCAAAACCCAGATGGCAGTTTTTGTATTTCCCAGCCATGCAAAGGTAGTTTCAATTCCTACAGCGCCCAGCAGACGGTTAACTACACCATCCGTAGCAAACATTCTCTTCCACAGAATCGCCACAGCTACGGAACCTCCGATAATAGATGGAAGGTAGTAGGCTGCACGATAAAAGCCGCTCATCTTTGAACTTTTTTTAACAGCAGCATTGCTACGATCAGCGCAAAGACCAGTCTTAAAGGCACAGATACCAGTGCGAAAAATAAAAGGTAACGCCGATTGCATTTATAAAAGGTCTCATCCTGAAACATCTTCACAAATTATCCAGTCCTGTAAATACAGGCGGAGAAAGAATATCATATTTGCAGAATGAGTAGTAAAGGGATATTCCCATTGGTACGATCATAAACAGCAAAAATCCAATGGTAAATGGAAGGGTGAAATAATACCTGCCGTACTTTCTTTGCTTAAGGCTTTTTTGAATGGATTCATCCTATTTCCTCCTCTAAAAACTTCTGCCTGCATACGTTTATAACCGCAGCAGGCAGAACCCTAAGAAACCTGTTTTATTTCTATTTCTGAAAATGAAATTTATTATTTGGAAGCCATAATCTCATTTCCTTTAGTAAACAGCTCCTGTGCTGCCTCCTCTGATGTCATCTGGCCATATGCCACCTTCTCCTCTAACTGCAGCAAAAGCTCTGTAACCTCGCTGGAGCCGTTTGGCGTTGGAGGATCAATCTGTGAAGAAGCAGGTGATACAACCTCATTGATAAACTTAATACTTTCCTGAATCGCAGGATCAAGGCTTGGAGACAGTTCGGCAGCTACCTTCTCAGACAGCGGCACTCCGCGTTCTGCCAAAAGAATATTGTTTGCATCCATACTGTTGGTCCAGTAGTCGATAATCTTTACTGCTTCCTCCGGATTTGCTGCATTGGCAGATACAGAGAAAAACTGAGCAGGCTTCAGGAAATCCGATTTAGCCGGATCAGCAGAAGGCCAGGTAGTAATGCCGATTTCAGGCATATCCTCCGGCTTGCAGTTCTCATATGCCCCAATCTGATTAGACCAGCAGAATACACACCAGGATCTGGAATCTTCACTTGCACCATATACGAAAGGATCCTGTTCTACAGAGCCTGGGGTAATCTCAGCGTAGATGCTCGGATCTACATGCCAGCCTTCCTTTACGCCATCCTCAAATACCTTAAAAATGGGTACAAATTCATCTGCGCTTTCCACATTTAATTTGCCTTCACCATACATAGAATGACCGTTTGCACGAATCATGTACTGGACGATTTCCTGCGTTACGCCGTATGCCATATTGGTACGGTAGCCTGTTTTTTCCTTAACAGTTTTGCAGACCTCAATAAACTCATCCAGAGTCATATTATCCTTGATCGTAACACCTGCCGCATCTGTTACTGCCTTGTTGTACAACAGGGCCGGTGCGTTAATGCCAATGGGTACGGCATAAAGCTTTCCGTCTACCTTACCGGAATTTAAAACATCTGCATTCGCATCATCCAGGTTCAGAGTACCATCTTCCACATAAGGAGTCAGGTCTAAAAGCAAGTTATTCTTTGCATACTGATCCAGATATGCATAATCCATCTGAACTACATCCGGAAGGGAATTTCCTGCAGATGCAGTTGCCAGTTTATTCCAGTAATCACCCCATTCAGAAAACTGTCCGTCCAGTGTAACTCCTGGATTCAGCTCTGTATATTTATCTAATGCTGCCTGCGTTCTTTCATTGCGGACCTGATTGCCCCACCATGCAACAGTCAGGCTCTTTTCACCACCATCCGCTGCTTCAGAACCGGCTGCTTCTGTCTTGGCTGCTCCATCAGCCGAAGCCTCTTCTTGCGCTCCTCCTGAACACCCAGTCAGACTCATTGCGGCCATCAGACCTGCCATCACCAGTGCAATGTTTCGTTTTTTCATAAGACATACCCTCCTGTTTTATTGTGCATCCGCTGTCTGCACCTTTAAGCTTCGTTTCAACTGCTGATTTTATTATACTCCTCCCTTTTCCGATTCCGTGATAGGTAAAACCGATATTCGTGTTCAAAAAACAGACCTGTTTTCTGTATTGATTGCATAACTTCTGATTTATATGTATACTAAATCCTGTTACAGAATTACACATCTTTTACAGGAAAGGCATCCCTTATGAGCTATGGTTCCCACGGTTTTATATCCTTTGCAGCCCGTTCAATCCGGTATCGATTAAACAATCTTCCTTTATTTCAGAAGATACTTTTTATTGTGTTAAATAATGTATTTCTCATTATGGTTCTCTCACTCTTTGGTCTACGCCTATACACAGGAGCCTACAATGAACTTCTTTATAAGACCACAGCCGGCAATCTGACCCACTCAGCCTATACGATTTCTGACAGCCTGAAAAGTATTGAAAACGTATCCTCTACCATCCTTGCTGCTCCAGAAATCCAAATTTCTCTCTCTGCTATTGCAGAGCTCAATGACCGGGCCGCCTGGACAAACGCCAACCGGGTCATCATCAATTCTCTTCAGACCTATCATTCCTCTGTAAAAGACAACGGCGCATCTTTTCTGATGATCCAAAATGAACATTTCCATAATTCTACTTATACCATGTGGAAAAGCAAGCTTTCCGAAGAGCGCCTTCAGGAGGCTATCGAGGTGGCTGAACAAAAAAAGGGCGCTGTGGTATGGATCCCCGCTGATCCCGGAAGCAATGCCCTCCTCATGAGCCGCGAAATCCGGAAGGTAGATAATCTTTCTCTGAAGCATCTGGGAACTCTGGTGGTTTATGTAGATTTAAATAATATTATCCGCAAGGCAAACGCTGCTGCGACTCAATACTCCGACAGCCAGTATATTCTTTGCAGCAAAGACCAGAAAATCTATGTGCCGGAAGAATTTTCTGATTCTCTTGCGGACAAGATCATTTCTTCCTCTTCAGAAAAATACCAAACGTTAAAACTGGATTCTCATACCTATTTTACAGTGCATAATACGATTCCCGGTTACGGACTGGAATACTACAGCCTGGTTTCCTATGATGAAATCATACATACCCTTCACACCTCTGCGGCATTTATTCTTTTTATCCTGTTTGCAGGCGTTGTCCTGATTGTTTTTATTTCCTATTGCCTGATCCGCTCTATTTTAAAACATTTTAAAATTCTGCTGAAAAAAATGGACAAATTCAGCCGGGATGAAGCAGCGCTTTTAAGTACAAAATACGATTCCGAATATGCCTACCGCAAGGATGAAATCGGGCGGCTCCATCAGGGTTTTGAACGTATGACCGCACGAATCCAAAATCTGGTAAATACAAATTATGTTAATGAAATCCTTGCAAAAGAGGCACAGATTAAAGCCTTAGAATCCCAGATCAATCCCCATTTTCTCTACAATACGCTGGAATCCATCAACTGGCGGGCAAAGGCGGTCAACAATCGGGAGATTTCTCTTATGACAGAATCCCTTGGCTCTCTTCTGAGAGCTACTTTAAGCAACAAAAAATCTCTTGTTACACTGTCCTATGAGCTTAATCTGATTCTGTCCTATATCACGATCCAGCAGATCCGTTTTGAGGAACGCCTGGACTACCGGGAACAGGTTCCCGATGGACTGAAAAATGCCTTGATTCCTCCCCTTACGCTGCAGCCTCTGGTAGAAAACGCCATACACTATGCCTTAGAAGAAATGACTGAAACCTGCTATATTACCATTTTAGCTGCAGAAACAGATAAAACAGGAAAAAACGGGGAGCGCTGTATCCGCATCTCTGTAACGAACAGCGGCTCAAGCTTTGATGAAGATCTCCTGGAACTGCTTAAACAGCATAAAAAACAGCCCAGCCGTTCCGGAATTGGTCTTTTAAATATTGACAAACGTATTAAACTGTTATTTGGTGAAGACTATGGTTTGTCCCTGTTTAATCAGGAAGACTGCGCCGTAGCATCCATTACTATTCCATATCGCACGGAGGAAACTGTCTCATGTTAAAACTTATTATTGCTGATGATGAACGCATCATACGTGAAACCATTTCCACAATTATCAATTGGAAGCAATATGATATTGAACTGGTAGGCCTTTGCAAAAATGGTCTGGAAGCCTATGATACAATCCTGGATGAAACGCCGGATATTGTATTGACTGATATAAGAATGCCCGGAATGGACGGTCTAGAGCTGATTCGTCGGATTTCCGAAACAGATCTGAACACCCAGTTCATTATCCTCTCTGGTTACGGAGAATTTGAATATGCGAAAATGGCCATGAAATATGGAGTCCGCCATTATCTGCTCAAGCCCTGCAGTGAAGTGCAGATTCTTGAAAGCATACAGGAAATTGCTCAGGACTGTTACCGAAAAAGCAGTCTGGAACGCTCCTATCCCGCTATGAGCAGTATAAGGCACAATGTTATTTTTACAATCCTTAACAATGCCATCTGCCAAAACCGTCCTTATGATGAAATTATGCGGGCCTATGATCCGTATATGGATTTTTATTTTTCATCCTATCATCTTTTCTATATCTATTTTCTGGAACAGAAGGATCTGGAGGAGTTTTTACAGCAGCTTAAACCCTATGCTGACAGCCATTTTCCCGAAGTTACCATACATGGCATCTACGTCAACTGTACGCTGCTGCTGTTTTTTAAGGAATTTGCAGGAAATTATCAGGATCTGTCCCAATTTTTTTCCAGCATAAAATTCCCCGGACGCAGCCCTTCCCTTGAAACAGAGGATTTGTCCTTTAAAAATCTTCAGACTCTTCTGGAAACTGTTTTAGATAAAGTAAAACGTTTCAGTATGATCTACTATATCAATGACTTCCGCATCCTATCCAGCTGCAACTACAGCTTCATTATGGAAGAAGCGGAAAAACAGCTGTCAGAGGCTTTGCAAACTGGACGAACAGAGTCTGCCGACAGTCTGATTAACTTGCTTTCAGAAGTAACTGATCTGTCATTTCTCAAGCAGCTTTCCAATTCCCTGTTGCTGAAAATCACAGCTTCTGACAACCGTCTTTCCACCATTGATCTGACGGAATGGCTTTTAAATGTAAACAGAGAACGGAATTTAGAGCAGCTTAAGCTTACCCTTGCAGAAAAGCTGAGAAAGCTCTTATCGGCTAAGCCTCAGACTTCCTCTATCAGCGCCATGACCCAGCAGATCTGCGACTATGTAAATGAACACCTCTCTGATCCCAACCTGACCCTAAAGCGGATTGCAGAGCAGCATCTGTTTATGAACACAGACTATGTCAGTAAAAAATTTCAAAAGGAAACTGGCACCCGTTTTTCCAGCTATCTCACCGATGTCCGAATAGAACGGGCCAAACAGCTGCTTGTCTCTGCCGAAAGCGATAAGATTCAGACCATAGCAGAGCAGGTGGGCTGCGGAAACAGTCCGCAATATTTTTCTCAGCTGTTTAAGAAAAAAACCCGGCATGACCCCCAGTTCCTATATAGCCCGCATTCACGGTGAAGGGTGAGATTTTTTATACTGCATAGGAGTCTGAGCGGTAGCCTTGCGGAATACCCGTTCAAAATAGGGAAGGCTTCCAAATCCTGTTTCCATTGCTATCTCTGTCATAGTCAATGACGTCTCCCTGAGCAGAATCTGGGCCTTTTTAATGCGGCAGATATTTTGATATTCATTGACTGTAAAACCTGTAACTGTTCGGAAAATCCGGGTCAAATAGGAACGGCTGATAAAAAAATGGGCTGCCAGATCATCTAGGCAGAGTTTTCCTGCGGAATGATTCTGCAGATAAATCGCAATTTCATGAACCTTCTGATACATTCCCGTATGAACTATATTGGTCTGTCCTGGCTCCTTCCATCCTTCCGCCTCTGCTCTGCTTCTGGTTCGTATCAGAAGCAGAAGCAGCTGGGCCGTATACAGCCGCACCATCCCCTCCGCCGTTCTCTTTTCCGTATCTGACCATCCGGGTGCACTTTGGGACATACTCATTTCTTTTTTTATCTTTTCCAGCTGCTCCAGCACCTGTTTCCATTCGCCGTCCGAAAAACAGGTAATTCCCCGATACTGCTCTCCAAACTCCAAAAGTCCCCGGAAACCGCAAAGTTTCAAAAGGCAGCTTAAAGCTTCTCCCTCTAGCTGCAAAAGAAACCGGTGATGACTTTTTCCGTTTCCTGCCGGGCAGGTTTTGTGAATCTGGTTTTGATCGACCAGAATCGCCATCTGTTCCTTCATGTGATAGGTATCCTGCTCTACAAAGTAAAACCGCTCTCCTTCTAAAAGGAAATACAGCTCCAGACTCTGGTGAAAGTGACGGCTTACCATGGAAAAACTGTGCCTGCGCACTGCTTCTTCTGCAAAAATACCGGAAATCTCCTCCTGAAATAAAATTTCCGGTTCCTCTCCCAACTGTTCGGAGGTGAGATAGATCGTATCCTTTTCTGTATTTTCTCCCATCTTCTGACCTGCCTACTTTATTTTTCTGCTATTATACTGCAAGTTCTTCCGATTTTCTACGCTTTTTGTAGCCGATTAGATAATAACATTAAAAAATCATCTGATTTTATTAGCATTCACCACATCCATTGAGTAAAATATAAATCAGCAAATACTTATAAACATTCGTACAGAGATTTTTAGGAGGGTAAGATCATGAACTACAGCAATAACAAAGTATCGGATATTCAAATTGCCTATATCGGAGGCGGTTCCAGAGGCTGGGCCTGGACCTTTATGACGGATCTGGCTCTGGACGATCAGATCAGCGGAACCATCAGACTTTATGACATTGACCGTCAGGCAGCGGAAAACAACGCAGTGATCGGAAATCACCTTATGAGCCGGGAGGACGCAAAGGGTGACTGGAAATTTGAAGTAAAGGACAGCTTACAGGATGTTCTGACAGGCTGTGACTTTGCCGTTATCTCCATCCTTCCAGGTACCTTTGATGAAATGGCGTCCGATGTTCATCTTCCCGAACGCCTCGGCATCTATCAGTCTGTAGGCGATACCGCAGGCCCCGGAGGCATGATCCGTGCCCTGCGCACCATTCCCATGTTTGTTGAAATCGCAGAAGCCATCCGGGATTATGCGCCGGACTGCTGGGTTATCAACTACACCAACCCTATGTCCCTGTGCGTAAAAACTCTTTACCACGTATTCCCGGAGATCAAGGCCTTTGGCTGCTGCCATGAGGTATTCGGTACACAGAAGGTATTAAAGGGAATCTATGAAGCAGAAACAGGAAATACCATTGAAGACTGGCACGACGTTCATGTAAATGTAGTAGGAATCAATCACTTCACCTGGTTTACGGAAGCAAATTATAAGGGCGTTGATCTTTTCCCCGTATACAAAAACTACATTTCCAAACACTTTGAAGATGGCTATGAACTTGAAGGTGAAAACTGGATGAATTCTTCTTTCAAATGCGCTCACCGGGTAAAAATGGATCTCTTTAACCGTTTCGGTCTCATTGCTGCCGCAGGCGACCGCCATCTGGCTGAATTTATGCCCGGAAACGAATACCTGAATGATCCAGAAACCGTACATTCCTGGAAATTCGGCCTGACTACCGTGGACTGGAGAAAGAACGATTTACAGAAGCGCCTGGAGAGAAGCCACAGACTGGCAAATGCTGAGGAAGAAGTAACTTTAGAGCCTACCGGTGAGGAGGGCATCCTTTTAATCAAAGCCCTTTGCGGTCTGGATCGTTTTGTAAGCAATGTAAACATCCCCAATACAGCCCTTCAGATCCCCAATCTGCCTGCTAACGCCCTGGTGGAAACGAATGCGCTCTTTGACTTAGACAGCATTCATCCGGTTGCCGCAGGTGCACTTTCTGAAGACGTGAAAGCTCTGATCATGCCTCATGTAGAAAACCATGAGCGCATCTTAAAGGCTGCCCTTACCTGTGACGAAGAACTGGTAGTAACCGCCTTTATGAACGATCCGATCGTAAAGGGCAAAAATCCTTCCGAACAGGAAATCCGGGAACTGGTTCACGATATGCTTGTAAATACAAAAGCCTACCTGCCGGAGGGTTGGAAGCTGTAAAAACAGGCTTATTTCCACACAAACCGCAGATCCGCAATCCGTACCTCATCTCCCGGATTCAGTTCTGCGGTTTCATTGGCCGCCAGCAAAACACCTGCTACGGTAGTTCCGTTCGTAGAGTTTAAATCAGTGACTGTAATTTTGTCTTCTGTACGGTCAAGGCGGAGATGAAACCGACTGACTGTTTTATAATCGAGAACATAATCTGCCAGTTCTTTATGCTTCCCAATAACAAAGGGATAATAGGGAATTTCTATGGAGGATATTTCCGGATGGAGGGCTGTAAGGCAGTGACACTCTTCTGCTTCCGGATGGACGGACAAAACCGTAGTCTGGAAATCCTCCGGAGGCGGGGAAGCTATTGAAGCAGCGTTTGTTCTTAAAGAAGACTCTGTACTGCTGTTTTCTATTTCTTCCTCTGCCCCCTCCTCATCTTCATACAGAATACGCCAGGGATCCTCTTCATCCCTGGTATTTTTTATCTGTCTCTCTGTATCCGCCGGTGTCTTTTCTCTTCTTTCCCAGAAAATGACTGCCAAAATCGTAAAAACCTCTGCCGCAGCTGCGCCTATGACCAGATAAAAGCTGAGATTTAAAAGTGTTTCTATTCCTCTCAGAAACCAGATTCCCAGAGAGATCAGGCTGAACATGCCTGCTGTGGCTGCCATACGTTTTAAAAGCTGTTTTCCAATATTTTTTTCAGACTGCCTTTTCTTTTCGCATAATTCAGTCTGTCCGGCAGCCTCCTGCGGTAAATCCGTGGAAGTTTGCCGCGGCAAAGCTGTTTTATTCGATCTTCCTTCTGCTTTTTGCAATGCTCCCGAAGTATCCCGTACTTCATCCTCCCCGGTCTTTTGTATCCCCTTAATCCGTTCCGCCTTTTGACCAGCCTCCTGCGGCGGACGGCCTGTTTTCTCCTCAGCCACAATCTTTACCAGATCTTCAATCCCATAATTTTCCTTTAAGCTCTCCTGATACAAACCATAAGCCAATACCACACAGTCCTTGTCCCTATGATCCACATGTTTTAAAAGGTATTGGAGAAAATGGCTGAGTTCTGCTGCAAAATCTCCCTTTCCTCCCGGAACTGCACAGAGCCCTATTTCAAAACGCTCTGGTTCCGCATAGATCAATTCCGGCGTTAGAAGAATCCCTCCACTCTCTAAAAGATATTTTTCCATCTCCTCCAAAGCCCGGTAAAGCTGCCAGAACAAACTTCTGACCTGCTCCCCTGTCATTGCATGAGTTTCCAATATCCGCTCCAGCGGCTGGCGGGATGTGATATCGTAACAGTAAATTTCCCTTCCTTCTTCATAACGCACTCTCATGGGAAGCAGTCCCCGGATTCTGTTCTGTTCCAGCATTCCTGCCTCCCAGGCTCCCTTTTCCCTCTGCTCCTCATCTTCTGTTTCAATGGTAAGATAGCTGCGCTTCATCTCACGGATATAGCTGATCTTCATCCTCTTCCCCCAGTTTCTCTATCAATGTAATCTTCCGCAGAAATGTTTCCGGGCGAAAGCGTCGGAGCCGGATCTCCTTTTCCCAGTTTTCTGCCCGCCCTGCCGCACGAATCCATTTCCCCTCTTCTCTCAGAGAAAGCCGGTCATCCTTCATGTGGAGCCTCAATCCTTTGTTTTTCTGAAAAAAGGCCTCTATTTCTTCTAAATCCACAGTTTTCTCATGACGTGCCTTTTCTGCCGCCTCATGAACGGTCATTGCACACGATACCTGATCATGGATTCTGCCTGCCTCTGTAATGATCGTACCAATCCCAAATAAAATCACTGCCATCACACCGGCTGCTTCCACGGTAAAGCTTCCCTTTAAATGCTTTTCCATTTTCCTGCCTCCCCTCTGTCACCAAAAAAGTAAAAACACCGCTGCCAAAAGAACAAAGGGTAAAAAGGGAAGGCGTTCCTTTCCCCGATCTGCTGCTTTATCTCCTTTCCATATCCGACGAACCATGAGAAAGGAGCTCACAGGAAAACACAGCAGAAGACTGGCACTAAAAAGAAATACTGTCTTTATAAACCCCAGATAACATCCGGCAGCCAGAAAGAAAAAACCATCCCCAAGACCCACGGCCTCCTGGGTAACATAGGCCAGGGAAAGAAGAAAGATCCCTACACAGGCCGCTCCCAGCAGCTGTAAAACAGCATAGGCCGGAGTACAAACTGCCCTCCAGCTGCCCAAAGCACCCGATACAGCCGCAAATCTTCCTGCCTGCAAGAGAATCCCCGTGGCTCCTCCAACAATGAACGTTCCGATATGAATGGAACCCCATTTAAATCCTGCCAGGCCGCCAGAGCTGTGAATGTCCAGAAAGCTGTTACGATTGCTGTTTCAAACCACTGTTCCATTATTTGCTTCCCCTTCCGCAATAACTGCACTCCCCCAGATGCTCCACTTCGCTTAAGGGCACGGTCTGCACATACGCACGAATCGCCCTGCACTGTCCCGTACTGTGATATCTTGTTCCCCATGGCATGATAAAAAAAAGGCCCTTTTGAATCAGCCGCTTTGCAGGATGGACATGGATAATACCGTTTCCCCTCCTGATTACGCAGTCCATCCATCTCACCTGCCTGCACCTGTTTTAAATCATTAAACAGATAATGACAGTTCCTGTTTCTATGATACCGTGTCGAATTACGGCCAACATAAACCATTTCCTCCATTTCGTCCTCTCCCGGCAGCAAATTTCCCTTTCGGTTTCCCTCTGCTCCGATCCACAGACGTCTGACACACACCGCTTCTGCCTTTATGCTGTCTATACGAAATACAGAAAATGGAAGCGGCATCCTGTAGGTCATTACAATATGAACCATGTCATTTTCTATAGCTGTTCTCATAAATGAAACATCTCTGACCCATTTTTTATCTATCCGTCCCAAAACCATTGCTTCAATCCCTGCCTGGGCAGCAAATCCAAAAATATCTTTCATACCATCTGGGGCCAGCTCATCCCTGCTCTCATCCATCTGCCCCTCTCTTCCCTTTCCCAAAAGCCAGGCACTGTATGCATACTGGCTGATCTCTTCCCCCACAGTTTCTACCGCTGCCTGAATCTGTCTCTGCCGGTCCATCATCCTCATAGGGATCAGAAGTATGACACAGAGAAACACAAACAAAGGAAATACCAGTGCCGCCTCCAGCGTCAGACTGCCGCGGATTCGGTTGCCCGCATGATATTTCTTTATATGACAAGGAATCCGTTTCATCTGAAAGGCCCATGAGGATACTCTTTTTTCGGAAACTCGGATCCTTTTTAAATAGTTCTGCATATCTGTGTCTGTTCGTACTTGGAGAGGTGCGATTTTCATTGAATGATGGTTCTGACAGGTATGTTCCTGATGGATCATTGATCGTAAGGAGTAGCGTGTTATATGAAGTTGTGTTGGATTCCGAAAAAAGAGCATCCTCATGAGCCTCCTTTCCTAAAGATTATCTGTTTTATTCATCATCCAGATAGCTGCCAGAAACAGCCATCCGTATTTTTTGTCTGTCTTTCCACGAACCGCCGGAAAAAAACACAGGTTTTCCACAAAACTCCGCTTCCATTTCCACCATGCAGGTACAACCTGCCATGCAGAAATCCGGTTGTTCCGTTCTGAGTTCTGTCTGTATCACATCCATCATACGGTAAACCCGTTCTTCACTGTATCCGCCAAAAAGCATCAGCCGAAGATAGCCTTTGTGATCCAGACCATCTTCCTCTTTCTCCCCTTTCCCTATCCCATCCGGCAGACGGCCTTTGGCCCCCAGATCAAGAAGGCCCTGTAAATCCAGCTTCCACTGAGAACTGCTTTTTACAAGAGGTACCTTTCCGCCTTCCAAAAGACAGCGCACATCCACCAGCGCCTCCCCCAGCGCCCAGACCGTCATAATGAAAAATGACAATACCGCTGCAAGCGGAGCCATCCCTGTACCTCCTGCAATCACTATGGCAAGGGAGCGGGCTTCCTCCCTTTTAACAGGATCCCTCAGAATATGAGCCAGATTCATCCCCTGGCGCAATGCTGTCAGACGAAGGACAGAAGCCTCCAGATTCTCCCTGTCTTTCTCCTTCCCATACAGAATATACTCCAGCTGGTAAAAGGATGGCGGCTCTGGCTTAAAGGCAGAAAAAATAACGGATCCCGTATTCAAACACGAGAAGGCGGTCCAAAAGAGTTTGTACGCCAAGGTTACGCTTCCCTTCTCCGGCTGGATTACCTGGTGTTCTCTCCTTTGAAGGAAACCCATTCAGCTTTAAACTGCGCCCTGATACGACCGTCCCTTCCGGAAGTACCAGTTCCAAAATCCCTTTGGACGCCAGATCGCCGATCCGTTCCAGCCATCCCTCCTTTTCCTTATCCTTTACGCCAAATTCCATTCCCAGGCTCAGCATGGGATATCGTGAAAAATGACTGCGCACCGGGGCCCACAGAGCTTCTTCATCCAGTTCGTCATCTTCATCATCCGGCTCCCAGCTGTCAATATAATCCATGACATCCTCCGCTTCCCGGATAATATTTTCCAGAAAAAGGATATTTTCCTGGCTTTTTTCCCGTAAAGCCCCAATCTCCATCCGCCTCTGCCCATCCTTTTCGGTATATGTTTTATACTGGGCGAATTCCTCCCTTAAAGCCTCTCTTGATCCATCGCTCAGATCCTCTCTTGACTCAAAATCCTGCCGGCTTTCCTTCAAAGCTTCGTTTAAACGGTCCGCTCTCTTTTCATAGGCCGTTACCAGAGAAGGAAGCTTTTTTAATATTTTTATCATGCTCTCTGCCCTGCGGATCAAGCCGCTTCCATCCAGATCGTCCAGACAGCGCTTTCCCTGTTCCCAGTTCTGTCTTTGTTCTTCAAGCCTCCCGTTTATCTTTTCCAGCGCTGCCTCCACACGGACCGCTTCTCTGGTATGGCCTTCATAGCGGACAGAACAGCCATTTATCCCCTCTGCATCCTTAAACTGGCTGAGCATTTCTCTGGCTCCATTTTCATCCATGCTGTCCCAGATCATGTCTATAAGCCCAAACTTCATATAGTCCAGGATTTCCTGCTCAAAGTAGGCTCCCTGTCCCTCTGTAAGCATTACTGCATCCTTCCTGTCTGTGTCCACAAGAGTTACCGGATACCAGTTTTCCGCCTCTGCATAAGGAGCAAAAAATCGCCGAATTCCTGTTCCAGTCTTTCCTTTTCCCCTGTTTCAAGTCCCAGGATCCGGTAATTCTCCCACAGCCCCCTGTGGTACTGCGCCATCACCGAATCCATAGAAGAATCTGCCGCCATCCGCAGATACAATCTGGCTCCCGTCTCTCTGGCCGATTCCACAACTACCAAAAGAAGCGTCATGATACTGACCAGGATCATCGTGAGAAAGACCGTCACTTCCCCCCTGTGCCTCATCAGTAAACCTCTTTGGATTTGCTGTTGATCTGTTTGAAAATGTTTTCCAGCAATGTATTGATCTGCTTCTTAAAAATGATTACAAGGCCTATAAGGACTACCAGTATCAGCACCAGCTCAATCACCCCCACGCCGGATTCATCTGCCGCAAACGCCCTAATGTCCTTTAAATTTTCTCTGTCCTTCTGTAATTCCATACGCTCTTTCCTCCTTCTCGTTTATTTGATCAATCTGTTCTTTATCCAAAGGCCAGCCAGGCAGGAACGGCAATCATTACCATTACTACTGCCAGCAAAAGAAACAGGGGAATTAAAAGTCTCGTTCCGGCTTCCTCCCCCAGCCGTCTGGCCTGATGTTTGCGCTGTTCAAAGGCATCTGCCATTTCCAGGCGCAGCCGTTCCCTTAAGCTTCTGACCCCGTTTTTCCGGCTCTGCTCCAAAAGGGCAGCCAGCTTCATATACGGCTGCAGGCCACAGCGGCTTCCAAATTCATAAAATGCCTGACTTTCAGAAACACCGCTTTTTAACTGGCTCTCCGTCAGAACCATTTCTTCATATATATACCGCTTCTGATGCACCCCATGTTCCACCGACCGGCGGTAATCAACAGCAATCCGTTCCCAGGCACTTCGGATACTCATTCCTGCCCCCAGAAAAATGATAAGACGCGATAAAACCTCTGAATAGTCAAGGAGCATCTGCTGTCTGCGGCGTTCCTCCTGTTTTTTCAGATCCACCGTTTCCTTAAGCGTTATCAAAAACGCTCCCGCCAGACCAAGTGCCGTAAGAGAAAGGATGGGCGGAAGCCCTCCCGGAATATCATAGCTCAGCCGATTCCCCTCCTGAAACTGAGGCAGGGAAAATGCACTTTCATACCGACTGTCCTGCTCCATCTCTTTTATCTGCTCTTCCAGATCTTTTGCAGCCCTCTGAACCGGCGTCATAAGAGGCGGTTTTATCCTTACAGGAATTTCATATTCTCTGGGCCAGTTCCCGTCTGTGAGCCGCACAAAAAGCACTGCCTGCTCCCCTTGCTCCGGCACTCCCTCCCCATGTATCTGTCCGTCTGATCCTAAAAGATTAGGAGAGCCGGACCGCCAGCTTAAATCTACCCCATATTCCGGGAGCTCTGAAATAAGCTTTAAAGGCAGCCGCACCTCTTCCAGTGAAGGATTATCCCCTAAAATATACCCCGGAAGTTCCCCTATAACCTGCTCATAAACTGCCTCAGCCTCCTTCTCTGTATATTGCTCTGCCTCAAGGATCAGTTCCAGACGCTCGGGCTCCCTGCTGTCTGCCAGCCCCCTTACTTCCAGCAGATATGTCTCTTCTTCCTGTCCCAAAGGATTTCTGTTTAAAATGTATCCGTCCTTTAAAACCGGATCAAATCCCCCTGAATACTGGGCTAAAATACCTAAAAACAGTCCTGCGGCCGCACATGCCAGCTGCTTTTTCCAGCGTGACATTGTTTCCCTTTTCCAGAAGCCTTCCCTTCTCCCACTCCATTTCTTCAATTCTTTGCCCCCTTATATCTCAATATCCAGAATCTTTCCAGACAGCATGACTGCTCCCATATAAAAAGCCAGACATAAGGTCATGATCAGTCTTCCCATCCAGGTTCCATACATAATGTCAAAAAATCCCGGAGAGGTGAAATCAATATAGAGAATCATTCCAAAAGGAATGCCATTCATGATTTTCTGTTCAAAGATCCGTGCCGCTGTCATGGTCTGTATTTCTTCCTGAACCTGGATCTTATCCCGGATTACCCCCGCGCTCTGCCGGATGATCTCTACCAGCTCCCCACCGCTTCTGCGGGCCATTCCAAATACCTGAGCAAAGTGATCCACATCCTGAATCCCGCTCCGTTCTCCAAATTCGGCAAGAAGCTGCTCCACCGGCCGGTTCATCCGAACCCCTGCTGCCAGACGTTCAAATTCTTCTGTGATCATAGCGTCTTTTCCGTACAGCGCTTCCAATTCCCGCATGCTCATAAAAAGACCATTTTCCAGCGAATATCCTGCGCTTAAAAAAGAAGATAAAACCTGGATCGCCTCTTTAAACTGCAGCGTCAGCTGCCGCAGCCTTTTCTTTTTCAGATCCTTCTTTTTATAAATAGGATACAAAAAACCAAGAGGCATAAGGAGAATAAAGGCAAAAAAACTCCGGTAAAACACATAGGCAGTAAGACCGCAAAGCCCCAGTCCGATTGCCGAAAGCCCCATATATTCTTTAGCAGACAAACGGTAAACCCGGTAATCCTCTCCATCCGGAGCCCGGGGCTTCGGGCTGCCCCGCAGGGAAATCCTCCTGCCTGGCTGCCCTTTTCTCCCGGTTTTCACGGCAGTTTTCTCCCATTTTTTCCCTTTTGTCCTAACAATTTCCTGTATCTCCAAGCTTTTCCCTATTTTTAAGTTCACCCGTCTTTTCAAGCCGCCCTGTTTCTCTGTCATATCTGTACAGCTCCTCTGTTTCTATTTCTCCCATAGATATACCTCCTACCTCCACAATGGAAAGTACCTTTCTGCTTCCGTCTCCCAGCCGTCCCAGATGAACCAGAATATCCAAAGCCGAAGCGATCTGGCTTCGGACCGCCTCCAGCGGCAGTCTGGCTCCCATTAAAACCATAGTTTCCAGACGGTTGAGCATATCTCTGGCTGAATTGCTGTGGCCCGTTGAGAGAGAACCCGGATGGCCTGTGTTCATAGCCTGCAACATATCCAGAGCCTCGGCGCCTCTTACCTCTCCCACGATGATCCGATCTGGACGCATAATAAAAATATGAGCGGCAGCCTTCCAAAGACTGCCGCTTTCGCCCCTATTCCGCCAGTCCTGGCCACCGCAGCGCCCCATCCTGATCCGGAGTAAGCGTCACCGGCTCCACAATCCATGCGGCCCTCATCATCCATGATGTACCACTTACCGTCTATGGTCTGCTGGCCCGTTACCATAGCCCCGTCTGCACCCAGATAGTACCAGTGGTCTTTATACTTGTACCATGTGTCATGTACCATGAGGCCAGAGCCGTCGAACCAGTACCACTTGCCCTCATGCCAGTACCAGTCATTTCGAACCGGCTGACCATTGCCAAGGTAATACCGCCAGCCGCCATCTTCCTGCTGCCAGCCGGCTTTTTTTATCTGGTTCTGCCAACGCTGCTTTGAAGCCTGTCCATAACTGCGGCTGATCCAGCATCTTACGGGGACAGTGCTTGCGCTTTGCATCATAGTGCCGGATTACATGATCGGCAGGTATCTCCAGCTCTGCCATAATCTGCCTTACCAGCTCAATGCAGTTTGCCCAGGCCTGATTGTAATCAGAGTCTGGGTTGACGCAGATCTCGATGTTAATGCTGTTGGTGTTGGTTACTCCCGGCACCAGAGGCGTACCGTACTGCCTACCTACTGCATAGGCCCCGTCTCTGTAATCTAAGGTCTGTACTGCTACCGTATCGTCCACATACCAGTGGACTGAAGTGGACAGGTTGCCGTTTCGATGGGCTTCGGAGTGTTTAAGGGCACCTGCACCCATCTTGTAGTTGTCCGTCTCGTGGATCACGATCCATGCTGGGCGGTTTTGACCTGCATAACAATTTATCTGCTTAATCTCTCGTCTTATCTCCATACCTTATTCTCCCTTAACCACCTGATCCGGTGTTTTCGTGCCGGATATTACAGCCTCCGCATCTTCTTTACTGATCTCCTTCCATAGTCCTTCCGTTCCCATGCTACCCGGCATCCAGGTATTCTGTCCCTGATGTGCACTAATGTAATATTTCTGATCGACTGTAACTACAGCTCCATATTGGTACTGATTACTGATGCCGTCCCAAGGCTCCCAGACAGGGATTTCTACGCCTGTAGGTGGTTCCGGTGTCACACCGCCATTTTCCAACTTGGTCACACGCTCATCCAGAGATTCATATTTTGCAAGTAGCTGCTTGTACAATTCTATCTGTTCTGGAGCTTCTGATTCTGGTTTAACATACTGTTTCATGATAGCGATTAACTCATTTCTTTCATCTTCAGTCAAATCTCCCTGTACCCAGAGAGTATCAATTTTAGTCTGCATATCAGATAATCTAAAATCACCTGATATAATAACATTTTTTACAATATCGTACATTATGTACCTCCTATAACAATGCAATTTGAGTGTTCACGATAGCTTGATTTAATTCCTTAAATTTCTTGTCGATGTAAGCCTTGGTATCTGCCACATACGTTACTTCCATATGTACCCCTGCGTCATTACTTACAACCGTAGTCGGGCCATATGTCCGCAGGGCCTTGTAGGCGGCAATCTCTTCGGGGGTGAGGTCACGCTCGATGGGGGTGGCTAACTCGCCCACAAACACCACAGGAAATGAGAGTGAATTAAACTTTGCATTGAGTTCTTCTGCTGTTATTTCCGCACCTTTTGGAGGAGAAAAATAAATGACTTTAGTATTTAATGCAAATGCATACTTATCATTCACAGGTAGCCCCCAACTGGTAAAACTCGCAATGTTGCAGACCGCTGTTTTGGCTGCGGTTTGAAAAGTATTAGTCAATCTGCTCTGCAAAAACCTTCCTGATATATCTGATGAAGGTTTTAATTTCCAGCCACCGCTTATGTTTTCGATCACTACCCTCTGCACATACTTACCCCTCTCCAAGTCAATCTCATCACACACCCACTGCTGACCGTCTGCGTCCGTGTAGTTGCCGTCCTTGCTGACTGACACACCGGGGAGACCGTTAGGAGTGGCGAGGGTGAGGGATTGGCTCTGACTTCCGCTGTCGGAAATAGAGACGTTGATTGTGCCGCTCTCACCAGCACTCACTATCTCCTGCGGATACTCCGGACTGGGGGATGGTTTGCCGCCGGTGTAGGGCTCCCATGACGACAGTCTTTCGTTTTCGGTAATAGCGACATAAGCAGTTAAGTCAATTTCTATCCCAGCATCATTAGATTTGTCAACTAATACTCTGATACGAATACCTGTTTCGGTTCCATCGGGCGTATATTCTCTAGTGTAGATTACCCCAGATGGTTTTTCTACAGCAATATCGATTATAACCCCCACAGTGAAACTTTTCGCGAAGTATGTTTTCCCAATTTCCATCACATCCTTCACATTAACTGCACAATGCACTCTATTGGTTGAAGTATCCACTGTAACGCCAGAAAATGTAACGACTCCCTTGTCAAAAACCCAATCGACGCCCCTACTATTTCCTGCGCCTTGAGTATTTATCAACTGCGCCCCTGTAGTCTGTACCTGCTCCGTCCGCCCAAACACCCTCAGCCCCCGGAACGGTCGGCCCTCGGTGGCATCATCAGCAATAATAGTAGAGTCCGAAACCGTGCTATGGATTGCCGGTGCCAAATCGGTCATCCCTTCCGCCAGACCGGCTATATCAGTCTTATTCTGGCTGATCTGCTCCCTATCCGCTATAATCCCAGCAGCCGCATCCTCAACCCTCTTGGTCTGCGTATCGCCCTCCGTGGTGACTGCCTCCACTGCTGTAGTCTTGGCCTCAGCAACCTCACTGACCGCCTGTGTGCCTGCCTCCTGTACCGCTGTGGTCTGCTTTTGCCCCTCGGCCTTAACATCCCCCACAGCCGTGCTCTGAGCCTGCCCTATGGCTGTAAGCGCATCTTGGGCGGTCTGTCCAAACTGCGCAGCGGTCTGCTCTACCGCCTGACGGTCTGCCGCCACGGCTTCCCTCATTTGGGTTACAGTCTGCTTATCATTGGCAACTGCCTGACGGTCTGCCCCTGTCTCCTCAGCGTACTGTCTTGCCCCATCCTCAGCCGCCTCAGCGCCCGTCTGTGCCTGTGCTGCGGCTGTCTCTGATAACTTAGCCTCCTGTGCTGATAACGCCGCATCTGAGGCCGCCTGCTGGGTCTGAGAGAGCATCCCTGTTACAGTCTGCTTATCCTGTGCCACAGTGTCGGCATTGGTCTCTACCTGCTCTGCAAGACCCTGTACGGCTTCCAGATGCTCCGCTGTCTGGGTGGCTGCTGCCTTGGCCTCATCCGCAGCGACTACAGCCTTGTCACCGGCATCTTCTGCCCGGTTGGCAGCGTCATTGACGGCCTCGATGGCCTGCCGAAAGATCTCCCCATCTCCCGGTGCCTCAAAGGCTTCCGGCTTGGGGCGTGATTTGACCTGCATCGTAATCCGCTTGATTGTCTCACCGGATAACTTATCCGACAGGTATACCCACGCATAGATGTTATATGCCTTATCTGCCGTCCATGTCGCACGATTTCCCTCCAGCATGCTGTCCGGGATTGTGACGGTTGTTACGCCGTCCTTAGTAGTACCCACACGGGGTATGGCCTCACCACCGGTCTCCTGTAGCGCAAAGTGGATTTCTACCGCCGTCGGAAGATGCAGTCCCTCTATCCTGAGCTGCTGACCATAATCCCACTGCCATAGGCCATAGGTGCGGGCGTAATCATCGTTATCTGTAAATACTGCTGTAACCATTGGTCACCTCCAACTAAAAAGGACCCCAGAGATTTCCCTGGGGTCTGTCTGCGTTGCGACGTCGCACAGCTTACTTATCTTCCGTGCCTACCGCCCGCTCATCTTCCTTGCCGGTTGCAGGGCCGGTGGTTACAAAAGTGGTATCCTGTGCACCCTTGGGTCTTCTCTTCTGTGCTGCGTCGTTCTTTCTCTGCTCTGCTGTTCTCTTGTCCTGATTCTTTCCTGTTGCGTTTGCCATAATATTTGTCCTCTCTTTCAAAAATGATATGTAATAGTTGCTCCGGCTCTGACCCTGGCCGGACGGGAGACCTATGGATCACCTCCTCTCAGGTCTTGGCTGGCAGCTCCGGAAGTCCTGCGATGGACGTTGCCACCGACAGGATACCGGACAGCGCGGATGCACTGGCTACCATAGGCCAGTTGACCTCACCCATGACCGCTGCCGAGCCGATGGTGGCGACAAATGTCTGCGCCATAGTCTTAATGGCACGGATACCTGCGGCCTTGACCCACTGGATGGTATCCACATCAGCCCTAAATACACAGTTCTTAAGCATAGTTCCTCACCTCCCTTCTACTGGTCTATAATAGATTCCAACAGCTCGTCCCGGATCTGCTTCATCGTATCTATCCCATTACCGGTAATCTGATGATTGAGCAGAGCTGCAAGACTCTTGGACTGCTGTTTCTGCATATTTTCCAGAGCAACCAGACGCTTGTAATCCTTGTCCGAATGCTCCTCCAATTTCTGCACTCTGGCAGTCAAATGAAAAGCCGGCTTGATTACCTTAACGATAACCGCACCGGCTCCACCTATGATACTTATCCCTCCGCAAATGGCGAGGATTGTCTGTATGTACTCCATGGCATATCTCCTTACTGCTCTACTACCCTCAAAATCTCCTTCCGTTCCTCTTCCGTCAGGTTTTTGTATCCTTTCAGGATCTTTTCTGGATCTTCTCCAGCTTCCTTCCGTATGCGCATTGCCCGGATAATGATAGACTTCTGGATATTACCAATCATGCTGATACACCTCCTATCATGTCTGCCAATGCCATTGTTAACTCTGCGTTTTCCTGACTCAACCGCATGATCTGCTCTGAATCAGTTGGAATATATTCAGCCGGCTCTTCCACATCTCCTGCAACCGTATAAAAAATGCCATTACGATACCTGTCCCCTGCCTGAACAAGCCATTTATACTCTTCTGCAAATGCCTCATCACCATACGCAGCCATGGCAGCTCTGTTTGCTTCTTCATAATCATTAAACATCGCAATATTCTGTACTGTGCCTTCCTTCATCGTATCAACCAGAATATATGCTTTCGCAAACTCTCGTTTCATTTTGCCCTCGCTTTCCTAATACAAATTTACAATTACAATGCCAGAACCACCATAGGCAGGATTGCATGATCCCCAGCCATCAGATGATGAGTATCTGCCACCTCCGCCACCACCAGTATTTGGAGTACCATTAGTTGGATAGACAGCTTTTCCGTAATTGGTTCCTTCCCATCCACCGCCATTTCCTCCGCCTCCGGCACCTCCAGTTCCACCTAAATTAAAATATTCTACGCGGTCCCCCTCATTATTTCTATTGTTATAGTGGTTATTGCCGCCAGCTCCGCCGCCTGCATATAAAGCACCCACAGAATTACCCCATGCTCTCGTGGTTCTTCCCTGTCCTGTACCATTTGGGAATTTAGGAAATGCTCCATTTCCGCCATCAGAACCACCATTTCCTCCTCTTACTCTACCTGTAGAGCTTCCTCCGCCTCCGGATCCCCCATTTCCGGCAGCTACTCCATACGAATCAGGAGCACCATTTCCTCCAGCTGCTGAAGCTTTCACCGCACCATTTACGCTAATAGATGAGGTACCGCCATTAGATGCTGGTCCGCCACCTCCTCCAACAACAACCGAAACATTATTTCCCGTAGTGATTGGAATCCCATATTGAGTAGCAGTATATCCGCTTCCTCCACCAGCATATCCAGCTCCTCCGCCTCCTCCAACAAGAAATACATCCATCTTAGTAAATCCCTCTACAACAAAAGAACCGGAAGCTGTAAACGTTCTGCTGGTAGAACCTCCTGTAGTAATCTCTGCATTAAGAGTTGGGCCAAACAGTTCGCCAATACTGGTAGTAACATACGGAGTACATGATAAGAAATATCTTGTATTCAGATTCGGCAAATCAAAAAACGCCTGTGAAGCAGCTCCGGCAGAATGGTTGTTCCCCGCTCCTTTATAAATCTGAACTCCGCCAGATGCGCCAGGATACCCTCCCGTGTCATATCGAATGATAACTCCGCTATATGGTCGGCCAGCCGCCTGATTCGGATTTGTCCAGGTAGCTATGACCCTTCTTCCGGAATAGGCGGCAACACTAAAAGACAGTAAACTATTAACGGTCATATTACCTGTATGTTTGGTTTTGGCATCATTGCTATAAAACGTCTCTCCATTCAGCACATGGGCTGCCTGGGCGTTCCCTGTCAATTCCAATATTCCCTGAACCGGTTCATCATCCGATCCTTTCAATATGCCCGTGTAGCCTTTCAGCAGTTCTGCGGCCGTTGCGGTGCAGTCATCACTCCCTGCTCCGCCTCCGCCTGAACCTGTCATCAGTATATTACCCATATGTTCAGCTCCTCCTTATAATTTAAGCCCAACTACGATATCTATAGCTGGCTTTTTGTAGACTTTGAATGTCACTGTTCCATCTCCGGTCTTTCCTGTTCCGGAAGCAATAATGCCAAATGCCTTGTTATATGCCTTCTGAACTTCTATCGTTGCACCGTCCGCCAACTGACTGACCAAAACAGGATTATCCTCTGTCTTAATGCTCGGAACTGCTACCGTCTGTGTATAGGGTACTGACGATCCAGCCCATCCAGAAGCGGTAAGGGTAATACGAATAGGGGCGGCATACAGGCGGTCAAGCAAATTTTCATGCTTCTCCATCTCCCGATCCACTATTTCTGCATTCTCATTAAAATCTTCTACATTTATATAATCGCTGGCCCCTGGTTTTTTAATTTATATTTGTCTGTTAATTCCATTTATCCTATTACTCCTTATCTCTTCCCAAGTACGTGCTGCGGCCTGCTCCCAGGTCAACATCTCCACATCGCTCCAGACGTTATAGATGTATTCGTACTCCACCACCAGATGTGCAGGCTTAATTTCCTCAATAGTAAGCTTCAGATCTGCCATATTTCCCGGAATCCCCAGTATACCTACAAAGCGGATCACAAACGATAGTGCGCCGCATCTTCAATTACTTCCACTTCGCCATTGGAGTAACTACTTGCTACATTCTTTACCATCTCTTTTGTGGTGGTTCCAACACCGGATATCTTGGCGCGGATCCGCTCCTGACGAAAATCATCCCGGTTTTGATACGTCCACCTCCAGCCCTAAAAGCTGCTCATACCTTGCCAACAGCTCTGACGCTGTAGATGCAAAGCATTCTGATATTGTACTGCTCAGCCCCTGCTCCAGATCATCCGTTACCTCGGAAAGCAGTCCCTGTAATGTCTGCATGGTCACATTCTTTTCATAATAATCCGGAAGCAGTTTAATCAGTTCCAATCCGGCTCACCTCCGTCAGCTCAATGGTTCCAGTCACAGGAATCTGTTTTTCCCCGACTGTCACGTTTCCTGTCCCGCCATTTAAAAGAAATCCCTCAAAATCCTCTACTCCCGGAATATCCAGCAGCAGGCTTCCAAGCTTTGCATGACTGATCCTATATGTAGCAAATACGGTTTCCCTCAGAAATGAATCCACTGCCAATTTATACGCTGCCTGAATATCCTCCAGAGTCTTGCTTCCGTCCCTCATGATCTTTGCTTTCACATTGATCGTAACAGCCTCAGGACTCTTAACTGTTACCGAAGCACCGATCGGGCGCATCGTTTCAATGTATGCTGCCACGGTCTCCGGCAGGGAAGATGATATCTTTTTATCACTGTCTACCACAAGCACAGTAACCGTACCAGGACCGTCTGCCAATGGGAAAACTTTTGCTGCGCCGGTTCCAGAAACCTCCAAAGCCCACTGTTGGTAATGGTAAACATTTCCTGAAGTGGCCGGAAGTCTGATTTTGGTATACAGGCGCTCACGCAAGGCTTCATCTGTCTCTTCATCTGCGCCTGGAGTAATAATGTCCCCCAGCTCTGCAGTAATCCCCGTTATATTGGAAATAGGCTGCATTGCTCCACTGTACTGATTACCGATCACACCAGGTGTTTCACACTCCACCCTGTATTCTGTTTCTGATTCTTCTTCCTTCACACGATAGACAAGATTATTGATTCCCCAACGAGTGCCAATCTCCACCCGTCCGGAAGTAGTCATCATACGCATTGCTTTTGTGGCTGGCTTTCTGGAAACATTGTAGGCCTCTGCCGCCCGGTCCAGATACTCACCAAGGGCTGTATCTGGAAAGACCAGATCTATGAAGTTGTCCAGCTGAAAATCCTGCTGGGCCAGAAAATAAGCACAGGGAGCTAATGCATCATAAATAACACTGCCTTCCCGTTTATCTACATCACTTGGCACCCTGTCAAGCATTGCCTGCAGCAGTTCCTCATAGGTCATTTTCATACAGCCACCTCTTTCTCTATCTGTATTTCACCGTAAATGCTGGATACTTGAAAGGAACAATGGCAGCTGTCTCCAGAAAACTCAAACCGGAACCCGTCCACCTCCCGGATCCGGTCATCCTGCAAAAGGGCTTCCTCGATCATGCGACGCATCTCCGCTCTCACATAAGCCCGTTCCTCCCCGATCAGCTCTTTCCAGGCTATGCCATATTTAAAACTATAAATAGGATATTCATACTGCTCCGTAGACAGGATTTTATAAATGGCCTGTTTTAACGCCGCCAGTTCATCCACGAAACCCTCTATCTTAGTTTCCGATAATCCGTAGGTACGGGCCTTATAGGTCTGTTCCTGAACAATCAGATCCGTTGTAAGTTCTGCCATTATGTACCTCCTGCTGTCTGATATGGCTTTCCGATAATCTCCAGAATGTAATATTCATGGCCTCGATCATTACGAAGAAGCCGTACTTTATCTCCCGAAACCAGCTGGCTCTTTGCATTTCCTGTAATCATACTCATGGGTATCGGAAGTTTCTCGATCATAACGCCATTTCCTGTATAGGTTCCTACAAGCACAGCGGCTGGCTTACGGCTTTTCATGTAGTTATCAACCACCGTTTTTATCAGATTGAATAGCTCCTGAACACTTCCACGGTCATTCACCTGCCATCACCTCCATGGTCATTGTGTGCACGGGCAGAAAATCGTGCGTTACCTTCTTTACAATCAGCCTCCGATTTAATGCAATATCGGCAATGCTGCCATACACACTATTCCCAGCCCGTACCCGAAGATCTCCCAGGCACTCCAGCTTTAAGGTTTCCTTCTCATGGTTATACAGCTTCAGAAGGTTATTGGCTCTCTCCTGTGCCTTGGCTGCATTATCCACGCCTGAAGGAGAGGATTCCAGGTACTGCAAAAGGCCATACCGGTTCACGGCCTCCTGGTCATGGGCGGCCCCCACATCGATCTGACCTGTATCCTCATTTTTCCATACAACCTTGATCTGATTGTAATAATCATCATCAATAGACTTCTCCCAACTGTAGCCCGTACACAGACTGTTGTCCCCCAGGACCAAAGGAAGCTGCAGGTTCCGCATATTCCACAGGCACACTTTCCCGTACTCATCACGCAGGCAATAATGCTCCTGGGTACCAATCAGAGTATCCGAAACAGCCTGCACAATGTGATCCAGCCAGGACTTTTCATAATCAGCAATGGTTGGAATGATAAAGCCGGGATCCTCAACAGTTCCCGGCGTCATGGTCTGAAATGTGCACATATTTTCTACCAGATTTTTAAGCGTCCCATTTTCCAGCACAATGATATCCTTATTCTTTGCTCTCCGGAGCTGGTCATATGCTTTGATGGTTACTATCTGGCCGGTTCCTCCGTCTCCGCTGTCTCCTGACACTTTATATGCAGCGCCAAAAAAGATGCCATCCGTCTGATCATTGTCTGTCAAGCGGATCGCATTCCCATTCTGGAGTATCAGGCCGTCACTGATATAAGAGATATCCATACAGCTGGCTCCTTCATTCAAGGCTTCTGTCCATGAAATTTCCTTGCACATTTCTGAAATATCATAAATATATCCCTGGCTTTCTACCAGTACCTCCACGCTGTCACCTCCTACACCGGAATGGAAAGAACCTGTCCTGGATAAATCAGGTTAGGATTCTTAATATCGGGGTTGGCTGATGCAATCTTTGTATATTGGCTGCCGTTCCCGTAATACTTCTTTGCGATCCCCCAAAGAGTGTCCCCAGACTGGACCGTATGGGTCTTATTCTCCGTCACCGCCGGATTGGTTTCTGCTACCGCTGCTGTATCCTCTTGCTTAACAGTAGCTGCAACCGTCTGTACTGCAACATACCGTTTGCCTGGGGCCTTGTATTCCTGCAGCTTAATACTCAGGTACTTATCCCCCTCCTCACCGGCCTTTTCTACTGCCTCCACGCTCTTAACCAATACCATTACACTGATATCATCTGTAATGTCATTGGAGGCAATAAAGCGGACCGGCTTCATGTTCTTCTGAGCCTTCCGGAACATCTTTTCGTAATAATCTGCGTCCGCTCTGGAACCAGAATTCATGTAGTGGTAGTCCCTGGCTCGGGGGAAATTCCGCTTCAAAGCTGAACTCCTCCAGACTGTAGTAAGAAGGGACAGAAACCTGCCCTGTCCCAAGTACCTGATAATTCTCTATATTTAACTCCCTGCTCCGCTTGATCTCCTCGGGATTGACTGGTAGCTTGTATTTCTTACCCCCATATTTAAAATAGACAGAATATGACATTATTCAGGCACCCCCTCTGGCGCAGTGGCAATTACTTCCTTGAGGCGATCCACTACATGGCCTACAAGACCGTCTGTATCTGCTTCCTTGGTGATCGGGCCAGAAAACTCCACACGGATATTGGGCGCAAGGGTATTCTGGGCGATCCGGGCCACATAATCCCGCTCCGCAAGCTTACGCATCCACTCAATATCCTCTTTTTCTGTTTCTACCTTTACCGCTCCGCCTTTCCCTGTACCCTTTTACAGTGGCAGGGTTTCCGGCAGTGGCAAACGAAGAGAAATCAATTCCTGATCCGCCTGCTCCGTCCAGACTGGGATTAAAACCAGAAAACAGGTTAGAGGCTTTGTCTGCCAGATTTTTTCCTGCGTTGTACCCCTTCGACGCCATTTCTGAGTAATCCAGCAGTTCTGGTTGTTTCACATACTCTTTCCAGCCACTTTCATCCTTAATTGCAGTGATCTTAGTTTCAAGTCCTGTCTGCAATCCTTCCAGTCCTGAAGTAATATCTACCGTAACCCCAGGTATTTTATTGACAATATTTTCAATCGACCGTGCCATATTAAGCACATAACCGATACAGGCATTCGCCATATCCAGAAATAACACTTTAACCGCTGCTGTCGCATCGTTAAAACAAGTATTTCCAATGAAGTTTGCCAACATAGAAAAAACTGCTATTATCGGATAAACAAAATGGTTATAAACGAACGCAAACAAGGCAAAGAATGCTCCCCCAATCAAGCCGGTAGCACTGATCGAAGTCCCCGCAAAATGATTGACCGCAGCCACTCCAGCATAAAAAGCAGCAGTTAAAACTAAAACAAGGCCAACAATCCAAACAAGAGGACAGGCATACAATGAAGAGTTAAGCCCCAGCATCGCCGTTGTTTCTGCCCAAGTAGCCCCTGTTGTGGCCCACAAAGCCAATGCATAAATTCCAGCTCCTATTGCTTGTGCACCAAATCCGGTAGCCGAAATCAATGACAGCCCATTAGACACGATTTGTGCCGCTGCATAAGCCCCCAGAGCTGCCGCTGCCGCCCAGATAAATGGTGAAACCATAGGCCAGGCAGCAATGCAAAAGTCTATAAATCCTTCTGTTGCCTCTCCTGCCAAGTAAATCAATCCAATAAAATTATTCAGAGCCGTTTGTACACCTGCCGAGTTTAAAACAGTATTCGCCTTTTCAAACACTCCCCCAAACGCCTGCATACCTGCATTTTTAATCTTCTGCCAGGTATCTGCAAAGGTAGGCGGCATATCTGCAAATTTCCCATTGATCTCATCTGCTGCACTAAACATGGCGCCTTTGATGATGTCCGCTGTAATTGCACCATGAGAGGAAAGTTCCTTCAGCTCTGCCTTACTCTTACCCATATACTGAGCAATGGCATCCGCCACCATGGGGGCATTTTCCATAATGGAACGAAATTCATCCCCCTGCAGCTTTCCTGCTGTCATGGCCTGCGTCAACTGGAGAAAAGCCGAGTTCTGTTCCGCTGTACTGGCTCCGGATATCTTGAGGGACTTTGTAAGCAGTTCTGTAAATCCTACTGCCTCCTGATTGCTCCCGAAAGTATCTCCGGCAAGCATCTTAAGCTTTGCCGTAGCGTTGGCCATCTCTGTGTAATTACCGCGGGCACGGCCTGCTGCCGCAAATACATCCTTCTGAAGCGCCCTCTGTTCTTCGAGACTGCCAGTGATCATACCCAGTCGAGCATTGGTGTTGGTGTATGTATCCGTCAAATCCATGCCCTTTTTTACTGCGGCAAGGCTCATGGCTGTTTTTACCAGCTTTGACAAACCGGAGTTTGCCACACTGGCAGCCGCCCCTGTGCGTTTCAGCGAATCGTTGAAGCCATCTGTTTTCTTACTGGCCCCTAAGATGGCCTTTGCCGCTTTATCGGTATTCTCAACGATCTTCTTGATCTGGCTGCTGTATCCGTCCATCAGCCTGAACATTGCATTTAAGGTTGGCATTTCTTCCTCCTTCCTAAGACAGTTGAGCCGCCTGCCTCTTTTCTTCTTTTACCCTGAGGTCAATGCTCGCATAAATAAAAGCGCGTTCTCTTGGTCCCACCGGATCATTAGCCCCGCAGATACCGGCCAGTACCCCAGGCCTGATATGAAGTCTTTGCAGGGCGAAGTGTGCGTAACATAGCTCAGGATCGCCCTGCTCGATCAGTTTTTTGCCTCATCCATATCCTCGTTGATATCCTGATCGAGTCCAGACAGTTCCTGTACAGCCTCCATGAGTGTTCCGTACTCTCCCACATACAGCATGGCGGACAATACCTTGTCTGCTCCTAAGACGCCATACCGTTTCTGCAGTTCTGCATTGTTCAAATCCGGCTCTACTACGGCCATAGCGGTCAGCTCACGGTTGTAACTGATACGGTTGAACTGCTCAACGCCGCTTTTTTTATCTACACTGCGGTGCTTCTTCATCAAGGTTTCATTTTCCTGCTGGGTAATAGGCCGGATCACAAAGGGAACCGTCTTTCCATTCTCCCGAAAGCGCTCTGATACAATGACCTCTTTGTTTTCTGCCTGTACTGGATTTAAAAATGCACTTAAGCTACTCATAGTCTTTTTTCCTCACTTTCTATCTCATATTCTCCGGAAGTGTATAGCTCTCCAGATCGTCCAAATCATCAAAAGTAAAATCTGAATCAGTGGTGTTCAGATCCTCACTTCCGTCTTCCAGATACGCCACTGGTGCTTTTGCCAGAATGCAGTCCCTCATCACGATTACTCGTCGACCAATAGTAGACGCCGGATCCTCGTTGGTAGTCTGAATGCTGATCGTGGGTGTCTTCCCCTCTTTGATGTACTGCTGATAAATAGCCGATGCCACAGGGCTTACATTGTACATGGTGATGCTTCCTTTTCCTTCTGCTGCAACTACCTTATGCTGCTTCATCCGGTGGCCCAAAAGCTTCTTGGCGATCACTGTAAACTCGATATTTGCTTCAATCTTGGACAGTTCAAAGAAATAGCGGTTCTGACCGTCGATTGTGATATAAGCACTGCCCTCACTGCCAGTCACAAGATCTTTGATTTTGGTGTAGTTTTTTCCTGCCATCTCTCACACCTCCTACGATAAATTTACAGTAGTGTAAATCTTCTCTACACTGTCTACCGGCTGTACCCACACTTCTACTACCACGGCGTCGATATCGTTTCCTGATTTCACCGTGACATCGTCTGTTTCAAAATTCTGGATGGCAGCCATATTCTGTAAAACTGTTAAATAATCTACCAGTCCAGCTCTAAGAAGAGCTCTTCCATCTTCGGTATTATTCGCTTGCCCTACATAATTGCTTTCAAAAATCAAAGAAATGTCATTTGCCAAATTATCCAATGTTCTGATAACCCTGTTTTTTGTAAAAAAACTTTCCCTTTTCCGGCATCGTGGTTGTAAGGGAGTTGATGTCAGAAACAATTGTAACATTCTGAGCGCTGTCCACTTTAAAAATCAGCTTACCTGCCTTGACCGCTGTTTCCATTTCAGTTTTGGTCATTCTGGGAGATACGTCCACAGCCCCCATATACTTCATGCCGGTATTAGAAGTGGTAATACCAGCCCCGGCTGTTGCTCCGGCTACCCATGCAGTAGTTTCTGCGGCAGTTAACCTTGTACCATCTGTCAGAATAACCCCCTGCACCACATTGATGATTCCCTCTGAATCTGCCTCATGGTTTGCCAGCACCGCCTGACACTTAACCCCCTCCTCCTCTCTCATGGACTTAATCCATTCTGTAATCACAGTCTTATTAGAAGATGCGGCCTCTGGCTCTGTATCGTAAGGATAGCACAGCGTATTGAACTGCACCGTTTTCAGCTTTTTCAGTGCTGCGTTGACCGCATCTGCATCATGTGTTTCTGGCAACTTATAGACCAATACTGTTTTGGCCTTTTTAAGCGCCTCGGCAACCAGCTTCTTATCCTCAGCCGTTGCTTTCTCCGGATACGCCTGCTCTGTGGCTGTAATTGTATAGATCTGTCCATCCTCCCCCACGGACATCTCCTGAAGAATCACAGCAATACCACGATCCCCCGGTGTGATGGACAGAGGTTCATTTGTCCGGATATTGATATATGCCCCAGGAAGTACCTTGTCCTGAGTTTCCCATGTACCTGCCATAGGTTAATCCTCCTTTACATCTGTATTTTGAATGATAGACTGCATCTGCGGCGTGGAGTCTTCCAGGTATTCCCGATAGTCTACATCAAACATAAAATGCAGTACCTTGTCCTCGATTTTCAAGTTCCTGTTCTTAATTTTAAAGCCAGGGGCCGCAAATTCTCTTGCCAGCTCCTGGCCTACGCTCCAGCATTCTTCCTGCTGCTCTGCCTGATTTCGATTCTCCGGAAAATACAGGACATCCAGATTCACCGTATTTTTCAGCCGTCCATTGATGCCGCGGGAAGGATTCTGGTCATACAATGTCACCATGAAGCAGGGAACCGTGAAATTCTGCGGTACATCTTCGCGATATACTTTACATTTTTTCACGTCTTTCAGACCTTCTGCTACCGCCTTATATAACTCATTGATCGTGTCGATTCTGCACCGCCTCCACTTCCTTTTTGAATAATGCAATCATGCGTTTAGATACATAATTCTGTGTTTTTTCAAGCACATGAGTTCCTTTTACAAAACCTTTTGTCGGGCCGTCCTTTTTCGTAACAATCCTGTGTCCATAATTCCAATAGGACGCATACTCCATGTTATTGACCATCTCCGTCTCCAGGGTGCCTGCAGTGCGTCTGGTCGGCAGCTTATGCCAGCTTTCCCGGAGTTTTCCTCCCACACCAGGGCTAGAAACCTTAAAGCTGACAACCTCACCCACTTTAGGGCCGTTCCTGATGGTAAAGACTACCGGGTTCGGGTGCGCTCCTACCGGCGTCCTTCGTTTAGCATAAGCAACTCCCTCATTAACAGCCTGGTTAAGCACCCTCTTGTCAATTTCCCGGATATCATCTACCATATCCATAAGTTCCTTTCGGAACTTCCTGATGGCGGCTTCGTTCCGGCGGTAATTACTGCTGCTCATGCATTATCATCCCTCTTTACTTCACACTGCCACTGATAAGTATAAGGATGGCACTCTCCCAGGGTAAGCTCTACCGTCTTTTCTGTACGCAGAGTAACCACGATCCGGTCTCCCTCCCGAACATCCTCCTCCAGCCCACAAAACAATTTATGGCTGTTCTGGACAGAGGGATTTGGGGCGCCGATCGAGGCCTGCCCGGAAGAGCTGTACCGGCAAGGACGATCCTGTGCCACAATCTCCAATTCATTCCGGGTATACCCGTCCTTTTCTACCTCCTGCCAGCGCTTCACTGTCATTCTGGCATCATACATCACTGCATATGGGTTAATCATAACCTCTCAACCTCCTGTGGCGGCGCAAGGCTGCCTTATCGCTTGAAGACAGCCCATAGATGCTCTCCTTTGTGTTCCCGTCTGTCTGAACCCATGTAATGCTGCCATCACCCTCCTTAATGCTGGCAACTTCCGGATGGTAGCCGGTTCCATTGGCCTCTTCATAATCCAGGATTCCTTTCACCTTCTTCCGGATCACTGGTTCCAGAATGTCCGGGATGCAGTTCTCACTCAGATTACAATAATCACACACCATCCGGATCACATCCGAAATCAACAGCTTATGTTCTCCTGCTGCGAGCTCCAGATTCTTTTCTACGGTCTCCAGCATCTCAGAAAATGTCATGGCAGCCTCCTTATTTTGCAATAATCCCGGCATCCCGAAGAGATTTAAGCAACGCATTAAACTCCTCCTGAGTCGGAGCGGCAGCGGCATCTTTTACCGCTGCGCCCTGCTTCATTCCTGCGGCTGGGATTCTCCCATCCAGTTCTTCCAGAATTTCACGCAGTTTCGGCTGAATCCCGGACATATCAAAATTCTTCTTCATGTATTCACCTTATCCTTTCAGTCCAGTGATTGCACCGTGCATAAATGCCGGCCCGTGATCCAGACCAAACTGTCCAAAGATCTGGCCCTCTTCCGATGCTCCAGCCTTAGCAAGCTCTTCATAAAAGAAATTGCCTTTGCCCGGTACCGGCTGGAATACTGGCGCCATTACAGACAGCTCTGCAGCCAGAACAGCGGTCTGGGGCATGAAACGATCAAGGACAATACCGATGTTTCCAAAATCGGTCTCAAGCTGCTTAATATTGGTTCCACCCACATTTCGGTCAGTAGGAGCATAAGAGTAGATATCAGTGATAATCTGCTTTTGAGTACTGCCCACACACAGAACCACATTAGAAAAAATAGCTCCTGCATCATACATAGCTTTAAACAGCTGCTGCATAAGAGCCTTGGTTAAAACTGCGCTCTTTCCGTCTACTTTGGTACCGCCATCACCCCCGCAAAGAGCCAGAAGGCCTCTGGTCTTGCTTGCCACATCCGCGCTGGTTGCCTTTGCATACACCCCGTTGATAATGGTGTACTCAATATCACGGGCAATCTTTTCCAGCTTTCTTGCAATCTGCCAGTCTTTCTCGGTAGACTGTACATTGTTCTGCTGTCCAGCAGTGTTAAGACCGCTCATCCGTCCGCGGTTGCTCTCCTTCACATAGGAAATAGACACCTTCTCATGAAAAATCTGGGTCACATTGGTATTCTGGCTTCTCACGATCTCTTCTGCCTGAGGCGCAGTCAGGGAAGCTGTCTCGGTAATTGCTGGCTGTGCTGCCACCGGAAGACTGTACTGGGAATCGGTCGGGAATTCAAAGTTATCTGTCTGCACACCGCCGGTCATACCGCCAATAGCGGAAAAAATCGGTGTATTGACTGCATCCGCAGTAAATAAATCTCCTGCGTAGTTAGGTAAATTCCAGGTTGTACCTGTTCCTTTCTGATTTGCCATATGTTATTCCTCGCTTTCTGCCTGATTCAGGCTAAATAATTCATTTCTTGCTGCGATCCGGTCTGACAGACGGGTATTTGGATCGTTGATCAGCTTCTCCAACTGTTCCCTCCTCGTCGCATCACCTGTGACCTGTGGAGTGGTTTTCCCGTTGTTAGGCGGGGTCTTCCCGGAGACCGGCGGGGTAAACAGCTCTTTATAAGTCTCCTTTACCGTCTTCAGCTGGTCGGTCAGACCAGACACGGTTCCATCCTCTGCCAGGATCAGCTTCGTCCGGTCAAACTTATCCACTACCAGTTCCGGATACTTACAGTCCGTCAACTGATCCTTAATAGCGCTGGTCAGCTTCATATCACGGATCTTATCCTCGTATGCCTTCTTAGTAGCCTTGTTAGCGTCCTCCAGCTCTGTGATCTTATTCTGGAGAGCCTCGCTGTCCTTGGCCTCATCCTTTAAAACCTTAAGCTGTTTATCCCGGTCAGCCACCTGCTTTTCCAGATCAGCCTTAGCCGTATTAACCTCATCGAAACGGGACTTCGGGATAAATCCCTTCATCTCCTCGGTATAGATGTCCATGACGGCCTTAGCCTGCTCTTCTGTCAGACCTTTCGCAATCAGTTCCTCTTTCTTCATGTTCGGTTGCTCCTTTCGATTCATCTTCGCTTGTTATCCCGGTCGCGTCCGGTGATGTCCCGTTCTTTTTCGCCTGCGGTACCGGAAAGGCGAAAAAATAACGCTCAGGTCTATACCTGAACGCTTATAACTCTTCTTGGCTTTCGCAAAAGCCATTTATGCTTTTCTTTCTAACAGCTCCTCTGCTTCCATCAGAAAATTGGATAGGAATAAAATCATTCGGCTTTATAATGTTATCCCGCATGACCTCTGCCAAAATGGCATAGTCCATATCAACCCCAAGAAATGCTCCGCCATTACAATAAATATCAACCATAGGGTTCACCTGCGTGTCTATGACTAATTTTATAACTTGCTATGACTAATCAGCAAATACCCAGTCATCCGCCAACATATCCGCCTGTGACGCAAGCCAGCCCATCTGAACTCCACTTGTACCTACAAAAGCGATAGCCTTATTTCCAATTGCTTCATGCTCACAATTCACAATATCTCCTTCGGGAGACTTATAGGAAATCCCAGCAGCAAGCTGGATATACTGATTTTTTCCGTTCCATCCCTGTCTTTTAACCCTAAATCCTCGCTTCATGTACTTAATAGCATCACCAAAAGAGAATGTTGCTTCTCCACCAAGCACTGGACAATTCTTACTATCAGCAATCATCCAGTCATCGGACTGCATATTCATCATAGTGTACTCCACTCTCTGGGTATCACGGATATCAAGAAGTGCTCCCTGATCGCTATCCTCTGATCGGCACTGTATCATAATGGTTTCTTTTTCTGAATCCCAATACCAATATCCTCCCCATGATGGCAATTTTACTTTGTTCCCCTGCTTCATCTTTGCAAATGCTTCTTTAAAATTCATTTTCCAATCTCCTATTCAATTCTGTCAATTCCATATTGTACCGCACATTCATGCTCTATCTTGCACCCTCTGGCCTCCTGCCAACCCTCTGCAAAATATGCCACATCTGCCGTGGACAGCAATTCCAGTGATTTTGCCAGATACCACAGAGGCGTAACATTCTCTGGAACAGTCTCGAAAAAGAATCAATCACTTCTACTGGTTCCCCGATCATGCTTTCAGCTTTTTTGATAACCTCTTTTTCGTTCTTTTAAAATCTCTTCATCTGTCCTGCCATTCATAGGCTGTGATATAAATAACTTTTTTCATCTCCTGATCTCCTTCCCACATTTCACACACCGCCTCACATACCCGCCATAAGGGCCATAGCGGCGGCACCAGTGCTTTCTATACTGATGTTCACATCCAGGCTTTGCCCGACAGAAGAACCGTTTCAGCCATCTTAAAAATCTACCCATAATTCTCTCCTTCCTGTTGCGACGTCGCAACGCCCATTACATGGGGTAACAGATATTTTCCCACTTCTTATAAGCATCAAAGTACAGCTCTTTTTTGTTGCCGTTGTACGTCAACTCATAATACATACCATCAGATACAGGCGTACTGAGCAGGGCCTTATGATTCTGGAGGCTCTTGCTGTACCAGACTACAAACACATCATTCACCGTCATAACCGGAGCTGTGTCTGTCTTATCCTTCTTCTGGTTGTAATACTCTGCTACCTTGGCTTTGCAGATGTTTAAAAACTCCTGACTTCCCATCGTAATTCCTCCTTAATTTTGCGTACAAAAATACCACCGGCCATTACTGACTGGTGGTATCTACTGTTCCTGTTCCCAAGCCCATTTTTTTGTTTTCTCAAATGCCTCTATTACTTCTGGGGGTGCATCTTTAAGCTCTCCATTTTCAACCCTGTCTTCATAGGGTTCACATATCTTAAATAACTTTTCAATCTCTTCAGGATACCGACGAAACGCCACTGATCACACCTTCTTTCTGTTTGCTACGATATACTCAGCCTCAACTTCATCATATCGCTGTCGGTTATACATTTGTTTAGCATAATCACTAATCTCACCAACATTATACCGATCAATTCCAGCTTGGTCAATTACATTCTTCGCCTTTTGGCAAGAATATTCTATGTATTTCCCATAATTTTCTCGAATGATCTCGCCATGTTTCTTTCGGAAGTTTTCTGCCTGCCTCATGTGCCACATTTCGTGATACTCTACATCTCCCAATTTTTCCACAACTTTTTTATCGACAATCTGTGGAATATAATACACAGTGTTAGTTATTGCATCATATTTTCCATAAGCTGTTGGCAGCTCATCCGGAGAAACGATGACTATTTTCGGTTTTCGCTCTAAAGGAATTCCCCACTGTTCTAAGGCCCTTTGCGTATGCAGATTTATCGTGTGCAGTGCACGTGGTTTGATGCTTGCATTGTCCGATATATAAACTTTATCCGAATAACCATCAACCTTTTGAATGCTGATTTTCTGGTTTGGTTTTATCTCCACAAATGTGCTTTCACCTCTTGAAACTGGTCTGTATGCCTGCTGTTTCCGCTTCTGATTCTCTTCCTGCTTATCAACATACTCCTTTTTCCACTCCTTCCAGCTCATATCTGCTGGAACCTCATAGTTCTTTCCTGTCTCAGAATCCCTGGCCACTCTGGTCAATCCTTCGGTCGGAGTATCATCATAGTGCGGGACAGTCGTACAGCGGCACAATGGGTGGAAGGGAGGCATATTAACGCCAGTGACCTCTTTTCCAACCTCATACACCTTATTGTCCAGTTCTCCGCAAACATTGCAAGTCTTACTATCCAGTGTGGCAAGGATCTCATATTTCTCCACACCATCCTCTTTGTATCCGGCGTGGGTGGCCTCACTCATCAGGAAGGAACTCTCTGTATGCAGGAGCCGGTAAGCATCGAACTTTTTTGATTGCATCTTCTTGGCAAAATCCTTAGTCAGCGTGGATGGGTGTCTGCCCTGGATCAGCATCGTGGTCACTGCTTCCATCAGCTGGGCCTGAAGATGGTCCTTCTGTTTCCAGAGCCGTTCGGAAATGCTGCACCATTGAACGGATATTCCAGAAGCTTTTCCACAACAGTTGGGCTTACCTGTGCAAACTCCGCGTGAAACCATGATACTGATCTGCATTGTACCAGGTACGGTAGTAAGTATCCCCATAGACTTCCTGCATGGTCTTTTCCGCCTCTGCCCCATAGTCGATGGCATACAGCTGCCGGAGAATCGCGTCTACCTGTGCTTCCAGAGCCTGATAGCGGGTGATCCGGGCCTTGATAGACATATTATTGACCTGCTGATTGTAACGCCCAATATTCTGCATGGCCAGATCGATAAAGTCCCGCAGCTCTCCCAGTTCCTCTGCATCCAGCTTCTTCTGGGCGGCTGCAAAGGATAGCCCGTTCTCCTCTGCATACCGGAAGTAAAACGCATCTATGGTCTTCTGGAGTTCTCTACGCGTCTGATTAAAGGCTTTTTCCAGACGTGTGAAGTATTTGTTGACCTGCATCTCCCCGGCCTTGTACATGTCCTCTTGGCGCTCCTGCCAGTATTCCATTAAGCCTCACCGTCCTCGCCATCTGGGTTCGGCGGGAACATATCGGATAATTCCGCCTTCTCGGCTTCCCGCTGGGCGTTTAAACGCTCAAGCTCTTCTGTAGCATCCTCAACCCACGGATGGTTTTTAATGATAGTCTCGTCTGAAATGATACCCTTGGATGCGGCGCAGTCAGTAATAGCCTGGCTCTCGTTAATTGCGATATCCCGGTTAAAGACAATGTCGATCTCACATCCTGGGTGACTGCCAGCCCCGATCAATTCCAGATACTTATCCACGAAACAAAGCAACCGTTCCATGCCCGCCTTAAACGCATTCTCCATCCGGTTGCATTTCAAATCCAAACCAGAGTTACACAAACTTCAAGGCAATACCAGAAGGGTTATTACCAAATTTATCACTGTTCTTGTCTACGCCCTGTCCAAAATCATAGATATCTTTCCGCAGCGTGTCAAAGTCGTCCTTGGCCGCTGCGATATCCACAGGTGCTGTGATCGCCTCTGCCCCGCCATCCTCATCCAGAGAGATCGCCCGGAAATAATTCAGATCCCGCATAAACTCGCCCAGATCATGGCCGCCGTATCCTTTCAAGGCATACACAATAGAACGTACCTCATCAAGGAAATTGGCTACATCAGACCGGGCCTTGTCATATCCATCAATCAACGACTTTACAAATTTAAGATCCGGCAGCTCGTAGTCATTGTTTTTAAATGGGACAAATGGAACCTTGCCCCAATTTCCGGCCTCGTTGCCGATATGAAAATGCTCCATAAACTCACGGTTCTCATCTGCCACCGCATCCAGATAGCGCTCAGAATCCAACCGTAAGTCCCATCCCTCGCCTTCTGAATCAGAGATATAGTAAGCGACGGCCTCCGAAAGCCAGTATTCCACTTTTGTGACCGTCTTCTGCTCCTGTCCCTCGATGACCTGAACATTATAAAACCAGATAAAGCCATTCAGCTCTTCGTGATCGTTATCCCTCCAAAGTGGGATCCCTTGTTCAGGCGGAATGATCATAGTCTGGAATTTTCCCTGCTCATCGATATACGGATGCAGCCATGCAATCCCGCCATTGCTGGCAGATACACCCAGACGCATCAGGCGCCTGTTCTGAAAGTTTTTCCCTAAGGTATCCTGTACCATAGACAGATACTCTTCTGATTCCTCGCAGGTCAGTGTATAAGGCTTTGAAAGCAGATAATTGGTCTTATCCTCAATCAGCAAGTGCATAAAACCATGCGCACGCTTATTATTAGGCTTGGATCTATCCAGTACCTTTTCTATCTGCCCGGTAGTCTTCTCTTCCCGGTAGCGGTACATCTTCCGGTTCATGATCTCCGGATTGTCTACACGGTAATACGCCTCCCCGTCCAGCATCCACTTCCGCTCTGAAGATCTCACAAACTCGTCCATGTACAGTCGGCATAGCTGCATATTAGTCATCCGGTTTTTATTTGGGTCAAATAATATATCCATCCAATCCACCTCACTTCAAAATCCGGATTCCCGGACGCATCTTAATTATTGTCATGCAGAAATACCTGAGGGCGTCAAGTGCGTGATCGTGCTCTTTCACCGGTTTGTCCTCTCCCTTGTCTGCTGCTTTTGCGTCCCAGATATAGGATGCAAACTCTTTGATCAGATTTTCGCAAGACTTATCTATAAAAATAGAACCCGTAAGCAGCAGCGTAGCCACCAACCGGATCCCATCTAAAACATCATTTTTCGCTTTTTTAACTTTAAAGCCGTCCTTTTCCAACTGGGCCTTGAAGCTGGCGGCTGCCGGATCCAGAATTACAGCTCTGATTTCTATATTCCCCAGCCATTTTTTTAAGTCTGCTGAAAACTCTGCATCTGTTTTTTGCCTCCCTTTATCTCTTCCAGAATAATAGTATTCACGGCGGCAGTACCATTTCTTATCAGCTCCCTGCTGCCAGAATAGGAAGGCCGTCGGATTCTGGGTACCATAGTCACAGCTGACATACTTATCGCCGGTCCAGAAGTCATGCCCCGTCTGTGCCTTATATGCGGCAGCCAAAGCCTCTGTATCAACGGTGTGCTTATCCGGATCAAACATATCGTAGATGACGCCCTCAGCCATCGCCCAGAGTCCCATGATATAGCGCTTGAAGAATACGCCGGTATATACGCTCAGGTACCTGGCCTTGATCTCTTCCGACAGGCTCAGGTTGTCGTCCATAGTGAAGTGGACATACAGCAGCTTCTTAAGATCCGGTTCCTTCCCTGTGGCCTTTGCTTCCTCACGGATCTTGGCGACCTTTTTCTTCCCCAGGTAGCCGATGGCCTTATCAATCCAGTTTACCTTAAACCAGTGATAGGGGCCGTCCGGGTTGCAGTTGAACCAGTACTTTGATCCCGTCACGGAGCAGCGACCAGTTGCCTGGTTGACGAAGCTCTCAGGCATCAGCGCCACCTCATCACAGAACAGGCCCGCCAGGGTAATGCCCTGAATCAGATCCTGACTGCGCTCATCCTTACCGCCGAAGATGTAGAAGTAATTCGTGACCTGTCCCCTGCTGATCTCCACCATGTTGTCGGCTCGATGATCCACCACACGATAACCGCGGCTTTTAAGCATCAGCTTCAGCCAAAATAAAACGTTACGCCGAAAGGAGCCGATGGTCTTTCCGCACATGGCAAAGTTCTGACCTGAGAAAGTACTCATGGCCCACATCACAAAAGACAGGGACATACAGACGGTCTTACCGGATCGGATGGCCCCATCTGCTATAATGCCGTCATAATCCTTTACAGGGCTGTCAGGCACCCACCATGTCAGGATCTGCTTCTGCTTGCGGGAAAATGGCTGAAACTTGAAGATCTGAACCTTTGTCAGGATATTGCGCTGGCCTTTCAGCTTTTCAATCTTCTGTTTTGTCTGACTGATCCGCTCCTTAATCATCATTAGGATCACCCCACAAGTCTCCGGCCTCCGTATTCAATGCCCCAAGGAATCCATCCTCTTCCACTTCCGTCTCCTGTCCTCCCAGCTTCAGCGTTGCCATATCCAGTTTCATGAGTTCGATCTCCAAACGGGCATCATCTACACCGAAGCGGTGTAATGAATCAATGGCAGCCTGCTTGCGGGCCTGCACACGGGTCAAGGCATCCTCTATGTTCTGGATCTGGCCCAGCGTTGCGTGTTTCTCATCCAGATCCGTCCACTTATCCTTTTCGGTTCCCTTTTTCTTTTTGACGGTAGTAAAGTCCGCCTGCCGCAGGTTCTCAATCCGTTTCAGCATCCGACACTCCCTGACGGTCAGCAGCTGGATTTCCTGAAAGAGAAGCTGCTCCTTGTCATTTGGCACGGCTGCGGCCAGCTGCTTTTCTTCCGGATCCAGGCAATCAAAAAGGAGAGTTTCAAACTCTCCCGTGGTGACTGCGTTTTTATTGCCTGGGGGGCCAGTTGCATTTTTATTCCCTGGCTGACCTCCACGACTTTTCTTATCCGAACGCTCGTTATTTTTATCCGAACGCTCACTATCCCACTTATGTGTGGACTTCCATCGGCGAACCGTCCCTTCCGGCAGGTTTAGTTGACTTGCAATCTCAACTAACTTCATGCCTTTCAGGTACATGGCCTTTGCCTGCTCTATTCTTTCATCTGGCGCTCTAGCCATGCTGTCTCACCTCGATTCGTCGTTTTTGGAGTATAGAAAAAGAGGCAGCCAATGCCTCCATTCCAATATCTTGTACTTATCCCCACATTATCCACAATATGTTGATAAAAAGAAAAGCCCCTGCCGGAGCAGGAGCCTCTCCAAAGGAGAAAAATCATGCAAAAGAAAAACCAACGGATCCTCCAGGAATCGAACCTGGGACACGGTGGTTAACAGCCACCTGCTCTACCGACTGAGCTAAGGATCCGAAGAAGGGGGCGTCCAGCCCTGGGATGGAACCAGAGCCAGACGAACCGGCCACCGGGCTGTGACACCCTGGCGACCGTCGATTTAAGTGTAAGCCGTCGGCGTTATGCCTTTGGCTTCATGGTACACTATAACATTTTAATTCGTAACATTGGTAACATTCGTAACAAACTTTATGCCGCAGACATAAATCTTTGAAATTCCATTTTTACACTTGCTTCTGTGGCCTTCCGCCCCATCTTCATAGCCACCTGCGCCCAAGTCATATCCTCAAATATCCTGTACCGGATAATCCGCTGCATCCTGGGCGAAACTGTATTGAGCCATGCTTCCACCTGGCGCTTGATCTTCTCTGCGTTCCGGATCCGCTCCGCCAGCAGCTCCTCCATACGATCCAGCTCATCCGGATCCTTAACAGCTGCATACCCAAGCCCCTCCAGATGATAGGTCTGTAAGGTGTAAGGGAACTCATGTGCAGAGCCCTTAACGCTGTCCTGCTGAATCTGGCTCCGGTGCTTCCTCAACTTCCGGATCTCCTCCTTGGTATCCTTAATCAGCTCACAGGCATCTATGTACTGCTCTAATATCTGCTTGTCCAACGGTATCACCTCCTCGCCCTCAAAATCCTCTGTCTGGCCTCATCCCACTCAGCCGCCCAGGTTTCCATATCCACTCGGACAATCAGGTACCGCTTCTGGTACAGGATCCCCATATCACTGTACTTATCGACCTGAGGCCTGCACTTCCAGCCAAATCTCTTTTGCAGCTCAATGCCACTGTACCGCCCTACAAGCTTTCCACAATCGTACAGGTCATAATATACTGGCCCCGGCATAACATCACCTCCAGATCATCAGCACCGCCATCAGGGAACCCCAGACCATCAGGTAATCCCAACGGTCAATGTTATGCCGTATCAGATTGACCGTCCCTGTTATGGCCCACAGAATAATTACCACTTCCTTAAGTACATTCACGGCCACAACCTCCCTGTCTTCTCGTCTCTTAACCGGATCGTGTCCTCCACATGGTAGCCCATGCACTTCGCGGTAAAGAGCATCATGCGGACGGCCTTGCGGTAATCTTCTGGCGGCCTGTCCGCTTCATGGATCGCAGCTCCTGCGGCTGGATCCGGATATCCTTCATGATTCTTGTACATTGTGCTTCCTCCGTTAAATGTCAGTTTTCGTGAATAGCGTCCTCTAAAATCAAGCGACATTGTTGATATGCTTCCAAACTTTTAGTAAAACCGTACTTATACACCGGGTCATTTAGTCCAGTAATAATTTGTAACTGTGTATTAATACGTTTTTCTAATTGTGCCATAATATCAGCCATATCTAACACCGTTGGCTGCATATCAATCAACTTCATCATTGCATTGGCTTTTTCTACTGGGTAATTTTCCTTTATCGTCATAGCCGCCACCTGCTTATTAAAAGCGTCAGCATCAATTAATCTCATAACGCACCTTCTTTCCTTAAACCTTAATTTAACTCGACTTTAATTCAACTTTAATTCGTTTTAACTCGATACAACAACTACCTGTTTAATACCACAACTGTTTACTACAACTGAGCCTTAAATTATCCCAAAATCATGTAATGTCAGCTGCGCCCGATGCTCTTCAAGCCTCTGTTTCGACAGCTCATACCGCTTAGGATCAATCTCAAATCCAACATACGGAATCCCTGCTTCCTCATATGCGATTAGGCTGCTGGCACTCCCTACATGGGTATCCAGTACCTTCCATCCGGGCTGTACATATTTCTGGATCAGCCAGCGGTAAAGATTAACTGGTTTCTGGGTTGGGTGGATGCGTTTCTCGTTGAGCTTTTTGTTGCCCTGCTGAACCCAGCCCTCCTCAATGCTCTTTCCCTGCATCATCCCATTCCACATATACCGGAACAGGCGGACAGAATCATGCAGACTGCAGGAGGCTATCTCACAATCCGAGAAACTGTTGGAGCCATTGCACTTGTCCCATACGATCCTTCCCGTTGGAAAATTCCAGTCAAAATAATTACAGCCCCATATAATCTGATGTTTGGAAACACGTTCCAGTTCACGGAAGTAATCTTCTCCTGGTACTTCCCAGTTTTCTGAGGGTTCGTAGCGCCTCTGTACGCCTATCGGACTTACTTTCCGACCATAATACCCTCTGCGTTCTGGGCCGGAAAAGTAAGGAGGATCCGTGATAGCAATATCGAAATACTTATCTGGGAATCGCCTCATGCCCTCCATGCAGTCCATGTTGTAATATCCATAGTCCATAAGTCACTCCTCTGGTTGATACGCCTCCGGCAGCGGCATCCAGGCAATAATCCTCACCGACTCATCACCCAGATGCCAGGAGCCAGCATAATACTGCACAAAACAGCATCTTTCTCTATATTTGTCCCAGCCGATTACACTATTAAGAGATTCTTCCGGCAGTCTCTCCTCCACGGGAATCCAGCGGTGCTTGCACTGCTCCTCATTCAGTTCTTTCAGCATATTTCCCTGCTCATCTTTCTGTGTTAATCTCTTCATTCTCGCCTTCCTCCTCCCACTCAAGTGCCTCGCCGCATATCTGGCAGTATTTCTGCCCCGGCTCAATCTCCTCATTCTCACATACCCGGCACATAAATCTTTCTTTGCCCTGCATCCATATCTTAGCCATATCTATTTTCCTTTCTGCAATGCCTTCAAAAACTCCACCAGCTCCGTCTCGCTATCCGGATACCGACTGTATGTCTCATGTCGCCGCCATCTTCCATAGGCCCCGGTAGGATGATTTTCAGGCTCTGGGCCTCCAACCAGATGCAAATACGATGATTCATAATCTGTTTTAGTAAAATGATTATGGTTATCATAAACCTCAGCGATCAGCCTTGCCCCATTCTTAAAATCATACTTGTAATACCGGGCCCCGATATGCTCATCTGTATACCACAGGCCCCATGATTTATAATCTCTCAGCCATGCCTTGCGCTGGTCATTATTCTTCATGACCGGGAGCTCCGACTGTTCCGGTTCCTCCGGCTCCGGCATTTCCAGGTCACACAGCATCCCCGCAAGGGCTGCCACCAGTATTTTCTTTTTCCGGAGCAGTTTCGGCGGAAGCTCTTCCATCTGCATTGACCTTCACCATCTCATCCAGGAGTGCTTTTTCCTTTTCCAGCATCTCCCGAAGCAGCCCCATGTCTGTAAGCTCAATATCTTCCTCTGGTTGCGACGTCGCAACTTCCCCCGGTTCTTCCCCGCTGCTATTTTCGCAGCAGATCTCCTCATTCTGCTGCATATTCGCAGCAGGCTGTTCTGTTTCCTGATCCAGCGCCCTCATAGCCCGACCGCAAATATATTCGCAAGGATTCTTGCAGTGCTTACAGCATGGGCTTGGCTCCCCGTCTCCGGCCCGGTGATAAGCCAGATCGTGGTTCACGAACTCACAAGTATCTCCTACAAGTTCACGGATTCCATCCAGATCTCTAATCTCGCACGGAAACGGATTCCCGCAGGGTGCCTCTACACACCACCGGTCTTTTT